>Ga0308389_1000326_pt1 | contig 36202 bp, 30 predicted proteins | sample Hotspr2Sample148_FD_202362 | JGI IMG/M metagenome (GOLD analysis project Ga0308389, IMG submission 202362) | Hot spring phototrophic mat microbial communities from Mushroom Spring, Yellowstone National Park, Wyoming, United States - 20040719_148 ... | reverse complement strand
CGAATTTCTTTGCACACTTTGGCAATATTCTGCGGCTTGACCGCAAGAACAACGACATCGGATTTCATCACCACATCTTTATTTGAGGCAAAGGCTTCAATGCCGACTTTCGTGCGGATTCGCTCAATCGAACTTTCGCGCTTTGCACTACCGAAAATATCTGCCGCCGTGAGCGTGCCGTTTTTCATCAAGCCCAACGCAATCGCTTCGCCGAGTTTCCCAACACCAATTATGCCAAGTTTTTTTCCTGATAACATTCAAAAGAAGTTAAATGGGTTTGTTAAATGATAACGGTTTTTTGTTGGGCTACCAATCTTTCTCGTATTTGGTTTGGTTTGCTTTCTTCATCAAATACTTTTTGAGCATTTGTTTTTCATCTTGCTTTAAGGCATCGAGCAATTTTTCTGCATCGGCTTTGCTGATTTGAGCATCGCCTTGTTTGCCTTGCTCTTCGTTTTGCTTTTGGTCTTTGGGTTTATTTTGATTGTCTTGATTGTTTTGGTTTTGTTGATTCTGCTTCTGCTCATTGTCTTGTTTGTTCTGGTTGTTCTTTTGGTCTTGATTGCTTTTCTCGTCTTGCTTATTGCGATTGTTTTGGTTTTTGTTGTTGTCTTTGTCTTGTTGGTTGTTTTGGTTGTTGCCTTGCTTTTGTTCTTCTTCTTGTTTCAAGAGGGCTTTTGCGAATTCGAGATTTTGTTTGGCTTGCAAATCGTTGGGATTGAGTTTAAGACTTTCTTTGTAATGCTTAATAGCATCTTTGAGCAAGGATTCTTTTTGTTCGCCTTGTGCGTCTTTGGCGCGAGTGAAGTAGCCGTTACCGATGTTGTAATAGGCGTCGGCACGGAGTATGGGGGGTAAGGTTGCGTTCTCGGCGATTTTGCGGTAATCGCTTTCGGCATCGTCAAACTTTTTCATGCGGTAGAGTGCGTTGCCGCTGTTGAAGATAGCTTCTTTTTTGTTTTCAAATCTTTCTTCTTCGGCGATGATTTTATCGTATCGGCGTTTGGCTTCGTCGTAGTCGCCTGCAAGGTATTTGTTGTTGCCTTCGCGCAACTCGAAATACTGGGCGCGTAAGAGCAAAGGTTGAACGATGAAAAGAGAAATCGCAATAATGATTTTCATAATGATGTTGTGTTAAGCGTTGACCTTACGTCGGTCGCTGATAAGGAGTTCCATCATAAGGAGCGCAAGCGCAATGCCAACGAAAATTTGAAACTTGTGGTCGAAGTCGACAAATTCCAACGAAGAGAGTTCTTCTTTGTCAAGTTTTTGAAGTTCGAGATACAATCGGTCTAAATCTGCGCCGCTGGCATCGATACGAAAGAATTTTCCGCCGGTTTTTTCGGCGATAAGTTGAAGCATGGTGTCATCGAAGGTGGTAGTGATAACGGCGTTATTTTTATCGCGTTTGAAATCCACACGCCGCCCCGTTTCGTCATAGATAGGAATAGGAGTAGACTGCGATGAGCCAACGCCGACTGTGTAGATACGAATTTTGTTTTCAAGTGCGCGTTTGAGGGCGTCATCGAAGTTTTTTTCATGGTCTTCGCCATCGCTAATCAGCACAATGACTTGGTTGCGCGACTGAACTTTTTCAGGCGATTCAGCGACACGTTCACTGGCACGAAAGGCTTTCATGGCTTCGTCGATTGCCGCACCGAAGTTTGTGCCTTGCGCTTCAATCGAGTGTGTGGAGACAACATCAAGAAAGAGTTTGAGCGCGGCTTTATCAAGCGTCATCGGACACTGTAAGAACGAATCGCCTGCAAATACGACCAATCCCACGCGGTCATCGCCCAATCGCTCTACAAACCGAGAGATTTCATACTTCGCCTTGCTCAACCGACTGGGCTTGACATCTTCGGCAAGCATACTGTTGGAAACATCAAGCGCAAAGACAATCTCAATTCCTTTTCGCTTGACTTCTCGCAATCGTGTGCCAATTTGTGGCGCAGTGAGCGCAATGAATAAGCACGACATCGCCACAAACCAAATCACCATTTTCCACACAACTTTCGGGCGCGAAAGCGTCTCTGACAGTTTACGCACCAATTCTATCGAGCCGAACTCTCTCAACGCCTTGAATCGCGCAACAACAAAGTAAATTGCCGTGCCTAACATAGGCACAAGCAATAGCAAATACAGGGCATATTGAGGATTTCCAAGTTTCATCGAATTCTATTCTATTTGATTGATGAGGAGGCGAAATATAAAACATCGATGAAAATTGCCCTACGAAGTTGAGAAGCGAGCCTTAAACGGCATTTGAATCAACGCACAAGGCGAGTTTCGGCATAAGCAGTTTGCGTTTAATTAAACAAGCATACACAAGAAGTAAATGTTGAAAGCCATCACTCGAACAGTTTGGGTTTTATCCGTCGTCAGTTTGCTCACCGACGTAGCCAGCGAAATGCTGTATCCGATTATGCCCATTTACTTGAAGAAAATTGGGTTTTCAGTTGTGCTTATCGGAATCCTTGAAGGAATTGCCGAAGCAACCGCAGGATTGAGCAAAGGCTACTTCGGCAAACTTTCAGACACATCGGGCAGACGAGTGCCATTTGTGCAAATCGGCTATGCGTTGAGCGCAATCTCAAAACCCATGATGGCAATCTTCACACTTCCATTGTGGATATTTTTGGCACGAACCATAGACCGTTTTGGAAAGGGCATTCGAACAGGCGCAAGAGACGCACTCCTTTCCGATGAAGCCACACCCGAAACAAAAGGAAAAGTCTTCGGATTTCATCGTTCAATGGACACCTTAGGCGCAGTGATTGGACCGCTATTCGCCTTGCTTTACTTGTCTTTTTATCCACAAGACTATGAGACGCTGTTCTTCATTGCATTTATTCCCGGATTACTTGCGGTTATAACTTCACTCACTCTCAAAGAGAAACAACAAAACGAGCATAAAGCCACAAGCCCAATGCCGTTTTTTGCATTTCTGAATTATTGGAAAGTGAGTCCGCCTGAATACAGAAGGGTAGTCGCAGGGCTTTTAGTTTTCACGCTGTTCAATAGTTCAGATGCGTTTCTTTTGCTCAAAGCAAAGCAAGCCGGGCTTGATGATACAATCGTTATCGGAATCTACATTTTTTACAATCTGATTTACGCGGGCTTTGCATTTCCTATGGGGATTCTTGCGGATAACTTTGGACTGAAAACAATTTTTATCATTGGTCTTGCACTCTTTGCGACGGTGTATGTGGGCATGGCGATAAACACAAATCTATCGCTCTTCTTCGGACTGTTTTTCCTCTATGGAATTTATGCGGCGGCGACCGAAGGAATTTCAAAAGCATGGATTTCAAACCTGACCGACAAAAAAGATACCGCAACCGCAATCGGCACGTTTGCAGGATTGCAGAGCATCTGCACGATGCTTGCAAGCACACTGACAGGACTGATTTGGTTTCAGTTTGGGGCATCAATCGCCTTTTTGACAACAGCAATCGTAACGCTACTCGTGATTGTTTACTTCATAGCTCTTCCGCGACCGATAATGCTTTCAGAGAATCTCACACGGAAGTGATTTTATGTTTTTCGCTTAACTGAAATCGCACACAGAAGACACAGATTGAACGGATTTGGTGCGGATTCCCTTTGCGAACTTCGTGAATTTCTTTGTGTTCTTTGTGGTTTCTCGTTTAACCACAAAGCGCGCAAAGAAGATACCTCACCCTGTTTTGGTGTTGCCAAAACGTCCCTCTTCTATTTGTAGGAGAGGGACATCGCACAGCGACAGGGTGAGGTCAAAAACAAAACGTTTTCCTGCACGCATATCGTTGTTATCTTCTCAACTTTTATTCACTAACGAAGTTCACGATGCGACCAACTCTCGACAAAACCTTTCAATTAGTTTCCGATTACAAGCCAACAGGCGACCAGCCCAAAGCCATCGCCGAACTCACCGAAGGCGTGTTGCGCGGCGATAAGTATCAAACCTTGCTTGGCGTTACAGGTTCAGGCAAAACCTTTACGATTTCCAATGTGATTGCGAATGTCGGAAAGCCAACACTCGTTATTTCACACAACAAAACCCTCGCGGCACAACTTTACGGCGAGTTCAAACAGTTTTTTCCGCACAATGCGGTTGAATACTTCATCAGTTATTATGACTTCTATCAGCCCGAAGCCTACATTCCATCAAGCGATAAATACATCGCCAAAGATTTTCGCATCAACGATGAAATCGACCGATTGCGACTGCGTGCCACATCAGCATTGCTTTCAGGGCGAAGAGATGTCATTATTGTCAGTTCTGTCTCGTGCATTTATGGATTAGGCTCACCCGAAGAGTGGCAGTCGCAAGTGATTCAATTGCAAGTGGGCGAGCGAAAGACACGGCAAAAACTCTTGCACGAACTTGTCCAAATTCATTACACGCGCAACGATGTGGAATTTACGCGCGGCAAATTTCGCGTGCGCGGCGATGTGGTCGATATTCACCCCGCTTACGAAGAATACGGTATTCGCGTCGAGTTCTTCGACAACGAAATCGATAAACTTTCTATCTTCGATGCAAAAACAGGAACAATCATTGAACTCGTTGATTACATCACGCTTTTTCCTGCCAAGCAGTTTGTAACAATGGAAGACAATCTTCATCGAGCGATGCGCGACATTCAAAAAGAATTAGTTTGGCGACTCAATGTGCTTCGCGATGAAGGCAAATTCGTGGAAGCGCAACGCTTGGAAGAACGCACCAAATACGACCTTGAAATGATGCGCGAACTGGGCTACTGCTCTGGCATTGAAAACTACTCGCGCCACCTGTCAGGACGTAAAGAAGGTGAAAGACCTTTCTGCTTGCTCGATTACTTCCCGAAAGATTTTCTTTTAGTCGTTGATGAATCGCACGTCACGATTCCGCAAATTCGCGCGATGTATTCAGGCGACCGTCAGCGCAAAATGGTGCTGGTCGAGCACGGTTTCCGATTGCCATCGGCGTTAGACAATCGCCCGTTGAAGTATGAAGAATTTGAAGCGTTAGTTCCGCAAACAATTTATGTAAGTGCAACGCCATCAGATTTTGAGTTGCGCCAATCGGGCGGCGTGGTTGTTGAACAAATCATTCGCCCAACAGGATTGTTAGACCCTGAAATCTCTGTGCGCCCTGTCAAAAATCAAATTGATGATTTGCTCGAAGAAATTCGAAAACGCGCCAGTGTCGGAGAAAAAGTCTTGGTGCTGACGCTCACCAAGCGAATGTCGGAAGACTTGCAAGATTACTTTGATAAAATCGGTGTTCGCGCACAATACCTACATTCAGAAATCAAACCACTCGAGCGCGTTCAAATTTTGCGCGATTTGCGCATGAACGAATTTGATGTCCTTGTCGGTGTCAACTTACTGCGCGAAGGCATTGACCTGCCCGAAGTCTCGCTCGTTGCCATTCTCGATGCGGATAAAGAAGGCTTCTTGCGCGATAAAAAATCACTTTTCCAAATTTCAGGCAGAGCCGCTCGCAACGAAAACGGACTGGTGATTCTTTATGCCGATAAAATCACCGATTCCATGAAAGCCGTTATTGATGAAACCAACCGCCGTCGCAAACTGCAACGCGAATACAACCAAGCGCATGGCATTACGCCAAAAACTATCAAGAAATCGATTGAGCAAATCAAAACTTCAACCAGCGTTGCCGATTCTGCTCAACGCGCCCAACAACGCCGAATGAACATTCAAAGTGTCAATCCGCAAAACATTCTTAACGAAGTGATGTCAAAAATGACAAGAGAAGAAAAAATCGATATGATTGCACAACTCTATGCCGAAATGAGCGACGCCGCCGAAAAAATGGAATACGAAAAAGCCGCTTACCTGCGCGATGAAATCAAACGCATGGAAGAATCACTTGGAATTACATCATAGCATGAAAACGAAATTACCGAAGTTGCACGTCTTGACGCTGGGGTGTTCGAAGAACACAGTCGACTCCGAACTCTTGCTTGCCCAAGCCAAAGCAAACGATTTTCTCATCGTTGATGATGCAAAGAAAGCCGATATGCTCATCATTAATACGTGTGGATTTATTGAAGAAGCCAAGCAAGAATCTATCAATGCGATTTTAAGCGGCACGAAACTGCGCAAGAAAGGCAAACTCGAAAAACTCCTCGTGATGGGGTGTCTTTCCGAACGATATAAATCAGAACTCGAAAAGGAACTTCCCGAAGTCGATGCCTACTTCGGCACGATTGGACTTGATGCAAGCGTGCTAACAAATATTCTGCGCGAACTTGGTGGCGACTACAAAACTGACCTTCTTGGCGAGCGCGCCCTCTCTACACCGAAACATTTTGCTTACTTGAAAATCTCCGAAGGGTGCGACAATCCTTGCTCCTTCTGTGCCATTCCGCTTATGCGCGGCAGACACAAAAGTAAGCCGATTGAAGACTTGCTTCGCGAAGCCCAATCCTTGCGCCAACGCGGTGTTAAAGAACTTGTGCTGATAGCCCAAGACCTCACCTACTACGGCTTAGACCTTTACGGAAAACGCATGCTTGCCGACCTGCTCAAACGCCTTTCCGATATTGGCTTCGAGTGGATTCGCTTGCTTTATGCCTATCCTGCCAAATTCCCGACCGATATTTTGCATGTGATTCGTGAGCGTGAAAACATCTGCAAGTATCTTGATTTGCCCATTCAGCACTCGAATACAGAAGTGCTAAAATCGATGCGACGCGGCATTACACGAAAAGCCTTGCTCGAACTTATCAATCGCATTCGCAGTGAAGTGCCAAACATTCGGCTTCGCACGACGCTCATTCTTGGCTATCCGAATGAAACCGAAGAAGCGTTCAATGATGTCTTAGAGTTTATTCAAGAAGTGAAGTTCGACCGATTAGGCTGTTTTTCGTATTCGCATGAAGAAAACACTGCCGCCTTCGAACTTGAAGACACAGTGCCACCGATTGAAAAAAAACGCCGCATTGCCGAAGTGATGAAAGTGCAAGAAAAAATTTCGCTCGAAAAAAACCTTGCGTTAATTGGAAAAGAACTGCGTGTGTTGATTGATAGAATTGAAAACGGCGTAGCGATTGGACGCACGGAATTCGATGCGCCCGAAGTCGATAATGAATTCGTGATTCAATCGGCGGAAAAAGGATTTGAAGTGCGCTCACTCAAAGTCGGCGAGTTCTACACGGCGGAAGTTATTGATGCCGAAGCCTACGATGTGTTTGGGATTTTGAAGAAATGAGTCAAGGCTTGCGAGGAATAGGTTGAAATGCTACGTTTGCAAAAAAGTGCGGGTGTAACTCAGCTGGTAGAGTGCAACTTTCCCAAAGTTGATGTCGCGGGTTCGAATCCCGTCGCCCGCTCAACCTTCAAACCAAGCGATTCCTTGTGAATCGCTTTTTTAGTCGAGGCGCGGAAAATAAAACGAGAAGCGCGTGCCTTCGCCGACCTTGCTTTTCACATCAACCCTGCCGTTGTGAGATTTGACTTGCACAGATTAAAACTATTTCATCAAGAGCAGTTTTTGAGTTTCAGAAAATTCACGAGTCCGAACCCGATAAAAATACACTCCCGAAGAAAGTGAAAATTGCAAGGCGTTGAGCGTGTAGGTGTGTGTGCCTGATGCTTGGCGTGTATTAACAAGCGTTGCAATTTTTCTGCCCAACACATCAAAGAGTTCGAGTTGCACATCGCTGGGCGTGGCTAATTGATACGTAATAATTGTTGTTGGATTAAATGGATTCGGATAATTGCCCAAGAGTTTTGAGCGTGTAGGCTTTGTGCCTTGTGGTTTGGGCGCATTGGATTTGATGCCGAAAAAGTAAATCAAGGCTTCATCGAGTAAGCCACGCCACTGTCCCCACGAATGACCTTGTGGCACTTCGCGGTAATAAAGTTGATAGGCTTTGGAACGAAGAATATCGCGCATTTGTCGAGCCTCGTTTTGTCCATCGAAAAATGTTCCGACAGTCATGGAAATGCGTATTGGCTTGCGAGCCGAATCTTGATACATCGTAAGGATTTGCGGGCGATACCAAAACGCAGGCGATTGAATCGCAATCAACCCAAAAGTTTCAGGCGCGGCAATGCCGAAATAGGCGGAATTGATGCCACCAAGCGACGTGCCTAAAATCGCACGCGCACTCGGAAGCGGATTCGTGCGATACAGCGAATCAATGCGTGGCACCAGTTCCTCTTTGACAAACCGTAAATAGTTCGGATTGATAGGCAATTCTTGCATACGGCGATTTTGACTCAAATTGCTTGGATTGCGTGGGTCAAGAAAGACCGCCATCACAGGCGGAATCACGCCATCATAAATCAAATTATCCAACACAATCAGCATACTGCCCATTTGGTCGTTGGCGTATTCGTGTCCGTCGGTTACATACACAACGGGCAAGTTTGAAAGCGAATCGTATCCCGCAGGCGTATAGATGCGATACTGCACCGTGTAGCCAAGATGCACGCTGTTGATGAGTTGATTCGGCGAGAACGCGCCTTGTGGCACATTCGGTCGGCGAATGACTTCGGGCGGAAAAATGTAATTCGGCATACGCAATTCGGAATTTGGTCCGAAGCCGCTCATTTGTTGGAAGGCGTTGCGCGGGTCTAAAATCCAAGTGTTGCCGTTAAGCACGATTTTGTAATCGAGCCGAGCATCGCTTGGAAAGGTTTGCTCTAAAATCCACAGGTCGCTGTTGCCGAGCCGAGAACCATTGGTTTGAATGTTGCCTACACTGCCCCAACTGTTAAAGTCGCCGTTCCAACGCACGCTATTGGCATTGCCACGATAAAGAAAGGCGACACTATCGCCAATCGCAAACGGAATTTTGTTCGCCGATTGCAGTCCGTTGAGAAAGTCGGTCAGCACAAGGTTGCGCGTGTTTGCGTCAGGAATAGCGATAATGCGATTGAGCGAATCGCGAAAGGCAAAGTAAGATGAAAACGATTGCGCCATCGCGCACGGAACAAACAAGAAGAAAATGAGCAGATTGAAAATAATCTTCATCATCGCACGGTGTTTAGACGTGTTGGTTTATTTTTAAGTTTTAACACTGTGATTTACAGTTTTTTATGCGCCTCTCAAAATGGATTGCGCTTTGCGCGTTATGGCTTTCGTTGAGTTCTGGTGTGCGAGCCGCCTCAACTCAAGATTCACTCCGCGTAAGCGCGTTGCTTAAATCAGCGCAATCAGAATTGCAAAAAGGACGACAAGCCCGTGCCGTTGAATTAGCACAAGAAGCGCACCGACTTTCTCCCAATCGATTCGATACGAATTTTCTCTTGGGCGTTTCCTTTTCAGAATCCTTCCAATACAGCGAGGCAGAACCTTTTCTTTTGCGTGCGATTGAACTTGAAACAACCCACGTAGAAGCACACATGAAACTCGCCTCCGTTTCGCTCAAACTCGGCAAACAGCAACAGGCACGCAATGCCCTTGAAACTGCGCTCTCACTGCTCAACCGCATTTTGAAAACGAATCCCGATTCAGCCGAAGTCATTGAAAGCGTTGGATTAGCGTATTTGATATTCGGTGAGTGGGAGGAAGTCGAAGCGGCACTTCAAAAACTTTACGACTTGCGGAGCCCATTAGCGTTTGATTTATCCAAGCGCATTGAAGCCTTGCAAACACAAGCAAAAGCGGAAATTCGGTATCTCAAAGCCGTTCAGCGCGTCCGAAAAAAAGATGCGCAGATTTGTTTCAACATCGCGAATGCCTATCTCTACTTGAAAGATTTTCCAAATGCGATTGAGTGGTTTAGGAAAACGATTGAACTGAAACCCGATTACGCCGCCGCACATCGCAACCTTGCCATGATTTACACGCGAGAAAAAAAATACGATGACGCAATCCCTGCGTTCAAAGAAGCCATCAAGTATACTTCAAGCGATTCGCCTGAAATTGTTGGATTGTTTGCAGGACTTGGCAACGTGTTTCTCAATCTCTCGATGCTTGAAAAAGCCATTGAAGCCTTTGAGACCGCAATTCGCTACGGCGACAATTTGACCACGAAGCCACAGTTGGAAATGGCGTATTCGCACTATGGATTGGGCGTTGCGCTCTTGCAGTTTGAACGCTCGATTGAAACTCGACTTCTCGCCAAGCCGCTCTATCAACGCCTTGATGCAATGGAATCGTACTCGCTGTTTGAAAAGCCGCCAAAACTTCGCCGATACGATGCGATTCTCACGGCATTCAAAAATGCAGTTGCCTTTAAGCCTGATTTTGCTGATGCGTATATGACAATGGGCATTGCTTATTTGGGCATTGGAGACGCACGAAACGCAAGTTATGCATATCGCGAAGTGGTGCGCTTAAAGCCTGATTACGCCGAAGCCTATAACGCACTCGCTATTGCTTACGCCGAACAAGGCTACTTCGACTCTGCCGCACAAACGCTTGAAAGCGCAATTAAACTAAAACCCGATTTCGTTGAAGCGCATACTTCGCTTGGCAGAGTCTATGAGCGGCTCGAGCGTTGGCGCGACGCGCTCCTGTGCTACAAAGCCGTTCTGCAACTTGACGAAAACAATAGCGACGCGCACTTTCATGCAGGAATGATTTATGTGAGGCTGAAAGAAAACTTCCTTGCATCGCAACACTACGTTGCGCTCAAACGTCTGAACCCTACGCTCGCGTCTCGGCTTTACCTTGCGCTTCAAGAGTCGTTGCGGTAGGTGTGTCGGCAATGTTCTGCGAAAGCACAATCACAAAATCGGTGGCTGAAACATCTAACAGCGTTTTTAAGTCGCCCAAGAAAAATCGATTCAAGGCATCAACAACAGCATCAGGGAGATAACGCTTGACAAAGCGATTTTGATACGATTCATATGTGGCGAAAAATGCAGGCTGATAGCCGTTTGAAAACGCCAATGACATAAACGCATATAACTGAATCTCTTTGGCAAAGACGGTCGGAAAAGGACCTTGGTCGGTTTTACTTGCACGGAACGGCGTGCCTGATGCAATCCGATAAAAGAGTTGATGCACGAAGTAGGGAGAGTATTTTGTGACCACGCCTTTCCAAATTTGTGGATTCGGATAGCCAAGAATCATTTTCCCCGATGGCTTCAACCACTTAAAAAATTTCTCAACAACAACTTTTGGATTTTGTAGGTGTTCAAGCACGTTCCAACAAATAATCACATCAAACGATTCTTGCCTGCAGGATTATCGTATTGATGCAGGTCGGCGCAAATGCGTTCAGAAAGACGCTGATTCCGTTCTAATTGATAAGGCGAAATGTCTATGCCTGTAACGAAACAGTCGTTCATAGGAATGTGAGAGGCAGAGCCGCACCCTGCTTCCAAGACTTTCAAGTGGGTTAGTTCCCCTAAAAATTGCCGTAGAGCGACGAGCGCAGTTTGATAGTCGTCGTGATGCTGATAGATGCTTTTAAGTTTTGACGTAATAAGTTCTTTTTGTTCTGCCATGAGCGCGCGATTAAGTGTATAAATTTGGGTTGCAAAGTATTGAAAAATTAAGTTTGGGCGAAATCCCTCATCAAGAGTTCTGCCGCGAATTTGCCTGAAAGCGTAACCATCGGCGTTCCGCCGCCAGGGTGCGCACTGCCGCTTGCTAAGTAAAGCCCTTTCACTTTGCCACGATTGCGTGGGCGCAAAAATGCACTCATTCGATTGTTTGAAGAAATGCCGTAAATCGAACCACGAAACGAATTGAACTTCATCTTCAACTCCACAGGCGTAATGATATGCTCAAATTCAATCTGCCTGTCAAGGCTTGAAAAACCAAGCGAGTTCAGGCGGCGCAGAATCAAATCGCGATATGCGAGTTTATTTTTCTCCCAATCGTAGGCGGGAGAGAGAAACGGTGCGTTAATTAAGACAAACCAATTTTCTTTTCCTTCGGGGGCTTGTCCTGAATCGCTTTTAGAAGAAATCGAGATGTAAATCGTTGGCTCATGAGGCATGACTTTCTGCCTGAAAATTTCGTCAAACTCCTTTTTGTAATCGGAAGTGAAAAAGATGTTGTGATGGGCTAATTGCTCATGCGTTGCGCCGATACCCCAACACAGCACAAACCCTGAACACGAGGCTTCATACTGTTGCTCCACTTTTTTCTCGCCAAGCAAGTGAGCGTAGGTGTGAATAGCATCATCGTTGCTGACAATCGCATCACATGAGAGCGTTTCGCCGTTTTCAAGTTGAACGCCCGACACTTTGCCGTTTGATGTCAGAATGCGCTCGACGCTTTGATTGAAGTGAAAGGTTGCGCCGAGTTCTTCAGCAAGTTTGTGATAGGCTTTGGCAAGTTCAATCATTCCGCCCTTCACATAAAAGCCGCCGAAAGCCAATTCAACAAAAGGAATTACGTTAAGCGTAGCAGGTGCAAGGTAGGGCGAAGAACCGACATACGTTGGAAATCGGTCAAGAAATTGCACTATCCGAGAATCCTTGAAAAAACGGGCGTTGGCGGCGTGTGCGGTTGAAAACGCATCAATGTGAAGCAAGTCAAATAGATTTGATTTTAAGAGGCGCGAAAAAGAAAGCGGATTGTAAATAAAATTTTCTGCTGTTGCGTCATAGATTTTTTTGGCGTATTGAAAATAGCGTTCAAAATTGTGTTTCTCTGATGGAAACACGCGAGCGATTTCTTCACGAAGTCGACTCAAATCGCAATAAGCGGTGAAGGTTGTGCCATCGCTAAAAAAGTATTTGCATGCGCTTTCAAGCGGAACGAGTGTGAGATAATCGGCAATGTTCCTTCCAACGCTTCGGAAAAGTTCTTCAAAGACAAACGGCATGGTGATGAGCGTAGGTCCTGTGTCGAAGCGGTAGCCGTTTTCGGAAATGACTTCTTGCATTTTGCCACCGACGGTGGCGTTTTTCTCGAAAAGAGTAACCTTGAATCCGCAATAGGCTAAGCGAATAGCGGCGGAAAGTCCGCCCAGTCCTGCGCCAATAACGATGATGTGTGGCATAGATTGGGAAAAAGAAAAACCCCGCGTGTGCCGCGAGGCGTTGCGTTCATTGAAAGAACAAGCCGGTTACGCCGAGCGTTTCTTTTGGTCGTCGTAAAGAAAAATCGGTTGAGCGTGATTGGTGATAACTTCTTTTGTAATCACGACCGTCTTAACGCCTTTCATTGAAGGCAAGTGGAACATGATGTCGAGCATGGCGTTTTCCAAGATAGAGCGTAAGGCTCTTGCGCCCGTGCCGCGCCGCATGGCTTCATCAACCACGACTTCGAGCGCATCATTATCAAAAACGAGTTCCACGCCTTCCATTCGGAAAAGTTTTTGATACTGCTTTGTAATAGCGTTTTTCGGTGCAGTTAGAATGTTGCGCAAGGCTTGTCGGTCAAGGGCATCGAGCGTTGTAACAACAGGCAAGCGTCCGATAAATTCTGGAATCAAGCCGAACTCGAGCAAATCTTCGGGCTGAACTTGATGAATGAGATGTGAGCCTTCACGTTCTTGTTTAGTGGGCGGGTCGGCGGCAAAGCCCATTGCCCCTTTTGAAAGACGGCGTGCAATCACTTTATCTAATCCTTCAAATGCGCCACCACAGATGAAGAGAATGTTTTTCGTATTGACATTGACAAGGTGCTGTTCGGGGTGTTTGCGTCCGCCTTTGGGTGGCACGCCTGCAATCGTTCCTTCTAAAATTTTGAGCAAGGCTTGCTGAACGCCCTCGCCTGAAACATCGCGCGTGATGGAAACATTCGCACCTTTGCGAGCAATCTTGTCGATTTCATCGATATACACAATGCCTTTTTCTGCACGCTCAATGTTGAAATCGGCGGCATGAAGCAAATGCGCTAAAATGCTCTCGACATCATCACCCACGTAGCCTGCTTCCGTGATGGTTGTGGCATCAGCAATCGTGAACGGCACATCAATGATTTTCGCAAGCGTTTGCGCCAAAAGCGTTTTGCCTGTGCCTGTTGGACCAATCAGCAAGATGTTGCTCTTATCGAGTTGAACATCGTCATCGTGTTGATTGAGCCAATCAGACGAAGTTTCAATACGCTTGTAGTGATTGTAGACGGCGACCGAAAGTGCCTTTTTGGCTTTTTCTTGTCCGACAACAAATTGGTCTAATTCCTCTTTGATAGACGCAGGAGAAATAAATTTATTTCTTCGCGCACCGTAACGCCGATTATGAAACGCACTCAAATCGTTGCGAATAATCTCTACCGAACTTTGTATACATCGGTCGCAGATGTAAACGTTATTCGGACCTGCAACCATGCTCATAACCTCATCGCTACTGCGACCACAAAAAGAGCAATACACAACATTATCAAAAAAATCGTTGTTTGATGATTTGCTTTTAGCCATTTTATCGTGAATGATTAAGTATTGAGAAGCGAAGTTACGACTTCAGCCTGTCTTTCTGTTATGGTTTAACAACATTTTTTTATGGATGAACTTCTTCTTCAGGAAGTCGTGATAGAAAAGCCTCTTCAAATTTGTCATAGAGAACTATTCCTTCATCTAAAATTTGGCACTCGAGCGACGCATAAACCGATTGGTATCGTTCCATTTCAGTGCGAGTTTTTACAATCAAATCAAAAGGAACAGAAATTCCCGTGAGAGCCTTTCTTCCGCGTAAGTGTCGCATTCTCGGCGGTTCCTTACTGTCTTGAACAATGACACACAAGTCAATATCGCTATCTTCATTTGGCGTGCCCCATGCATGCGAACCAAACAGGATAATTTGTTCAGGATTGAACTCGCTCACCAACCGTTGAACGATTTGATTGATTAAAACACGGTCAAGCGTTTTCATAACAAGATGCGTTGAAACATGAGTTGGACACAATAGACTTACTACATTGAAAATAGTTCAAAAAAAGCAAAAGGAGAGGGAATGTAACCTCACCCTGTCGCGGTGCGACATCCCTCTCCTTGCGAAAGGAGAGGGACGTTTTGGCGAAGCCAAAACAGGGAGAGGTCAATGATAAGGCTTTGCGGTCAAGGTTGCCTTAATGAAGCGTTCTTATGATGTAGTAAGTCTAATAATAAAAACTTCCTTTCAGAAAACGCTGAAACAATCAAAGTCTGTATTTTTCTTTTCCAACAAACTTGTAATGACGAACTATCTTTTTGTCTATGGAACACTTCGCAAAAATGCTAACAGCCGCGCCAAATGGCTTCTGATGAATAATTCCGAATATCTCGGTGAAGGAAAAATCAAAGCCAAACTGTATCGCGTCTCATGGTATCCTGCCGCTGTGGCGTTTAGTGAAGGCGATGATGAAAATGCCGTTGTCATTGGCGATGTGTTTCGGCTGAACACGCCTGACGAAACACTCAAAAGACTTGATGAATACGAAGACGTGCCTGTGTTGTATGAACGAACCATCGTGAAAGTTCGAATGAATAGCGGCGCGTGCCTCGATGCGTGGGTGTATTTTTACAAGCAATCGGTTAAAACACTTTCAGAAATCAAGTCAGGAGATTTCCTTAATCCATAACTGGTTTTCGCTCGTGATAGAAATCAAGAATCTCAAAAAACGCTTCGGTAAAAAGGAAGTTTTGCGCGGAGTTAACCTTTCCATTAAGACGGGCGAAACGATGGTGATTATTGGGCGAAGCGGGTGTGGCAAATCTGTGCTTTTGAAACATATTGTTGGACTGCTCAAAGGCGATGAAGGCGAAGTGCGCGTCGATGGACAACTGATTTCAACCATGAGCCGTGAAGAGCTTTATCAGATTCGCACGAAGTTCGGCTATCTCTTTCAAGGCGCGGCACTTTTTGACTCAATGACCGTCGGCGAAAATGTCGGATTGGCGTTGCGAGAAAACTATGGATTAAGCGAAACAAAAATCCATGAAATCGTCGCTGAAAAGTTGGCGTTAGTCGGCTTGCCAAACATTGAGAACATGAAGCCCTCTGAACTCAGCGGTGGTATGCGCAAGCGAGTTGGATTAGCGCGCGCCCTCGCTACAAATCCTGAATACATCTTCTATGATGAGCCGACTACAGGCTTAGACCCGATTATGTCCGATGCGATTGACACGCTTATCCGAGACCTTGCCAAAAAATTGCGCGTAACTTCTGTTGTTATCACGCACGATATACAGAGCGTCTACAAGGTTGCCGATAGAATTGCAATGATGCACGAAGGCGTTATCTATTTTCTTGGAAATACAAAAGACCTTGCCGAAACCCAAGACCCCATCGTGAGAAATTTCGTGGATAGAAACTCGTTTCACGATGTTGCGATTGAAGGCGAAATCGAGCGGCTTCAGAAAAGTGTGAAGCAATAAGCCAATCTCATTTGCTTGCTAATACCTTGCGCCTGACAAAAAAAATCTATATTCCTACGAAAAACTGAACTGTCAGGATTGATGAACAATTACACGCATTACGACCTTCCCGAGTCTGAAAAAAGCTTTCAAGGTATTGGCGCATCAAAGGGCGTTGCGATTGGGAAAGTCTATCTGTTTCATCGTGATAAAATCGAAGTTGAAGAAGGCGAACTTTCCGACGCACAACTTGAAGCCGAACTCACTCGGCTTGAAAGCGCAATAGAACGTTCCGAAAAGGAGCTCAACAAAATTGCAAGCATAACGGAGCAAAAAGTCGGCGCAACCTACTCGCAGATTTTCACGGCGCAAATTATGATGCTCCATGATGACGTGTTGATGAATGTCGTGCGCAAACGCATTATTCAAGAGCGAAAGCATGCCAGCGTTATCGTTAGCGAAGAAATCGGAAAGTATCAACAACTGTTGCTTGCTTCGAACGATGCATCATTTCGCGAGCGCGTCGACGACATTCAGGACTTGAAAGAGCGCATTGTTCGCAATCTTCAATCAGGGCATCTTGTGTCGCGCATTGCCGAAAACGCTATCGTGGTTGCCGCAATGCTCACGCCTGCCGATGTGATTTTATTCAGCCGTCAAACCATTTTAGGCTGTGCCACTGACAGCGGTGGTCTGACTTCTCACGCCGCACTCATCTGTCAATCGCTCGATATTCCAATGGTCGTGGGATTGCATCAACTTTCAGATGAAGTGAGAACAGGGCAAATGATTATCGTTGATGGATACACAGGCACGGTGATTCTCAATCCAAAACCTGAAACGATTGCAACCTACGAGCGCAAACAAAAACGCACAACCGTTTCGCCTACAATCATCGAGAAACTCGCTGTTGCTGAAACCAAAACCAAATGCGGCAAGCGAATCCACGTCTATTCCAACATTGATTTCAAAGAGGAAATCGGAGGCGTTGCCAAATACGGTTCGGAGGGCGTAGGACTTTATCGCAGTGAAAATCTCTATCTCTCAACGGGCAAACAGCCTTCCGAAACCGAGCAATACGACTACTACTTGCATCTTGCCGAAAGCATTGCACCAAAGCCGCTCACAATTCGGCTCTTCGACATCGGCGGCGATAAACTTCTGCTCTCTTCCTACAAAGAAGCCAATCCCAATCTTGGTTGGCGAGGCGCAAGAATTTTAATCGACGTGCCTGAAATTTTAGAGAATCAAGTGAAAGCAATTTTCCGAGCAAACATACACGGCAATATCAAAATGATGATTCCGATGATTGCGTCAGTTGATGAAATCCAATCCATTCAGAAAAGCATCGCAAAAGTGAAAGCCGACCTTAAAAAGCAAAAAGAAATCATCAACGATAACATTGAACTGGGAGTGATGATTGAAGTACCTGCCGCAGTAGCAATCATTGAAGAGATTACAAAAATGGTCGACTTTGTTAGCATCGGCACGAATGACCTCATTCAATACACGCTTGCCGTTGACCGCAACAACGACATTGTTCAAAATCTCTACAACAAATTTCACCCTGCGATTGTGCGCATGGTTGGAAACGTGATTCGCGTTGCAAAGAAAAACAAGTGTGAAGTATCGATGTGCGGCGAAATGGCGTCAGATAAACTCGCAATTCCGCTTCTTTTGGGATTGGGACTCGAATCATTCAGCGTTGTCAGTGCCAGCGTGCCTACCTTCAAAAAAATTGTCAGTGCCGTTACGCTTGAAGATGCAAAAGAACTCGCCAAAACATGTCTTTCACTTCCAACAGCCTCTGAAATCGAACAAGAACTCAAACGTTTCAAGGTGTAGTTAATTGGCTTTTCGGTAGATGCGGACGTAATCAACTTCCATCTGCATTGGAAACGCGCTATCATCAATGCCTTGTAGGCCGCCCCAATCTCCGCCAATCGCAAGATTCAAGATAAGATGAAAGCGATGTGTGAAAGGATAACCTTCCCAGTTCAGATTACCGCGTTCAAAAGTGAAGTATTTTGTGTTGTCGACAAAGATATCCAACTTGTCTTCTGACCATTCAAGCGCATAGACGTGGAAAGAATCGACAGCCGTCGGAACGACAATCGAGCGCGTAACTTGGGTGCGTATTCGGTGATTAAATAACTTGGTGTGAATGCTTGCATGGATACGTCTTTCATCAAAGCCGACGTGTTCCATGATGTCGATTTCGCCGTTGTCAGGCCAGTATTGTGAACTGAATGTGGATTGGTCAGGAAGCATCCAAATGGCAGGCCAAGTGCCACGACCGCGTGGCAGTTTAGCGCGAATTTCAAAACGCCCATAAAGAAAGCCTGGACGCTTGCTCATCAACTTTCCCGAAGTGTAGTTGCGTGTAAAGCCATCAGGACCAGTGAAGGTTTCGCGATGGGCTTGAATAATCAACTTCCCATTTTCAATGCGCAGATTTCTTGGGCTTGCCGTGTAGTATTGTGCTTCGTTATTCCCGAAACCGTTACCTGCAATTTCAACATTCCACTTGTTTGCGTAGTCAATCTGTGTTCCATCGAACTCATCGCCCCAAACAAATTTCCACCCTTCTTTGTCCAAAGGGTGAGGGGCTTGTGTGGTGTCGGTTGAAGATTCAGCGCAACTCATAGAGGAAAGAAGCATAGCAAGCGAAAAAAAAAAGTTTAAATACAAAGTTGCTCTCATTGTTTAGATTGTAAGTTAACCGTTCAAATACAAAATATAGCAGCCGATTGAAGAATCCAACGTTGGAAATCCGTTAGGCAACTATCAGGCTTCAATCGACTAAAATTTCCATCATGTCGTAGCCAACTCGTATATGGTGCGGAAGTTGGGCTTCCAATTCGGCATGCAGAACCTCGTGGCTCATGTGAATTAAAAATGCACGCTTCGGTTGAATGCGCTCAATGTAGGAGAGCGTTTCGCTCAAACATGCATGTGTTGGGTGTTCGGTATATCGCAAGCAATCAATCACCAGCACATCGAGATGTTTGAGCAACGCATAACTTTTTTCAGGAATCGTCTTGCAATCGGTAAGGTAAGCGAAGTTACCGATGCGCCAACCGTAGATGTTGATTCTGCCATGCCCGACTTCAATCGGCACGACTTCCAAAGTCTCGTTCAGTTTGAACGGCTCGCGAACCACGTTCATCTTCAAGGCGGGCAAGCCCCACTTCAAATTGTTGGCTCTGTCAAACGCATAGCCGAATCGCGCTAAAACTTCGGCTTCGGATTCAGGGCAGGTGTAAAGATTGATGAACTGTTGTTGTGCAGTGCTATATGCGCGAATATCATCTAACCCAAAGAGATGGTCAAAGTGGTGATGGGTGAGAAGCACTGCATCAATGCGCCGAACATTCGCACGCAACATTTGTTGGCGAAAGTCAATCGAGGTGTCAATTAAAATTGAAAGTCCGTTTGTTTCAACAAGTGCAGAACAGCGCAACCGCTTATCACGCGAATCAGTGGATAAACACACAGGGCAGTCGCACATTGGAACAGGAATTCCCTGTGATGTGCCAGTGCCAAGCAACGTAATTTTCATCGGTCAAATCAAGGTTGAAGTCTCAAAGTAATTCATCAGATTCAGGCAAGGTTTCAGTGGCGCGGCTACGCATTGCGTCTTCGACAACTTTTCGAACTTCGGGCGTCAGAAAAATCCCTTCCGTGCCGATTTCTCCAAGTGTGCGCGCAATCGTCGTGATTTTCCCTTCAATCGGAAGAAATTTATTGACAACCAAAATTTTATCTTGATGCACACGACATCTGCCACCGATAAACGTCCCTTTTTCATAGCGAACACGATAGCCCAATTTCTTGGCTGTGTCTTCAAGTTCAGTGAGAATATCTTGCTTTCGCATGGCGAAGTGAATGTAGGGTTAAAATGAAATTCCAACTGTCAAACTGTTGATGTTGAAAAGATAATCATATCTATCCTCTGAATAATCGGAAATCGTGTATCGCAATCGGTAACTGATGGCAATGCCGTAAGAGCCGATAAGTTTTGGGAACTGCACGGCGGCATCGATGAGAAATCCGCGTGCGCTTCCTGCCGCCGCGCTGAATCCTTGTGTGCCAAATCCAACGAAGGCTTCGCCTTTAACAACACAAATCATTTTCCGAGTTGAATAATTAAAGCCGCCGCCGCCGCCAATACAAAGCGATGTCAGGCGAGGATTATCGCGCTCGACATTCCCGCGTCGGTCGGCTTGAATTAAATCGGCGATAATTGAAAGAGCAATCATTGGCTTAAATGTGTTTCGATAATCCGTGAGCAGAAACTCAAAATCGAACTTTGCGCCGAAAGCATTTAATCCGACTTCTTCGCCATCAACTTTGCGATTGGAGTAATCAAAAAAGAGCAGAGAGTTATCCTGCCGAAGCAAGAACGAAAGAAGCGGGCGATTGAGAAAATACTGCACCTCGCCGTTGTTGCTTGCAGAAGGCATAAATCGTGCTTGCGAGCCGCCAATTTCAAAACTGCGAAGCACTATTGGCTCTCCTGCCTCGTCTTTCGCACGCACATCTGACGACTCGCCGAGAATTTGCGCCACACTGTTTCCGACAAATAGCAAACACGAAAAGAACGAACACAATAGGTTTTTCATAATCAATTTTGGCGATGAACTTTAAACCCTGCTTGATGAATTGGGCGCACGATGATTTCTTCGACATCAACATGTGGTGGGCGAGAAGCGGCAAAGACGACACACTCTGCAATGTCTTCACTTTTGAGTGGCTTGTAGCCTTCATAAACGCGCCGTGCTTTTTCCACATCGCCACGAAAGCGCGTGAGACTGAACTCGGTCTCTACAAGTCCTGGCGAAACCGAGCTCACGCGGATATGTTTTCCGAGTAGTTCGAATCGCAAGGCTTCGCTGATGGCGCGCACGCCGAACTTGGTTGCGCAATATGATGCACCGCCTTCGTAGGTCGCATAGCCCGCCACACTGCCAATGTTGATGATGTGTCCCGAATCTCTCTTCAACATTGAAGCCAGTGCCAGTCGCGTGAGTCGAAGCACTGCAAAAACATTGGTCTCGAACATTTCGCGCATATCCGATTCTTGCAGATTCGCAACCGTGTCGCGCCCACGTGCTACGCCTGCATTATTGACAAGCACATCAATTTGCCCAAATTTCTCAAGAGCTTGCGAGATAAAGTGTTCACAACTTTCTGCATCGGTTACATCAAGCCGAATGGGCAAGATAGGAACGCCGTATTCGGTTGAAAGTTTATCGGCAATCGCGTTCAATCTTTCTAAACGACGCGCGCCAAGAACAACGCTTGCCCCTTCGCGAGCAAACGCCGACGCACAGGCTTCGCCGATGCCTGAACTTGCGCCTGTAATCAAAACAACTTTTTGTGATAAGCGAGACATTGATTGAGTTTAGTTTGGAAAAGTAAATCAGAAACAAGAATACGAACTGTGATAACCGCACAGGTTAATCACGGATACTGAATGAGAAATGTTGAGCAAGAATTTGTTTGGCAACGCTTTTTCCTGCGATCCAGCCCGTTGAGTATGCCGCTTGCAAGTTGAACCCACCGACTTCGCCTGCCACATCAAGCACTTCGCCTGCAAAATACAAACTCGGCACAAGGCGCGATTGCATCGTCTTCGGATTCACATCTTGAAGCGACACGCCCCCCGCCGAGACTTCGCCGCGCTCAATCGGAACTTCCTTGACAGTGCCTAAAAAATACTTCTTTGAAGTTGCCGTTAAACTGCGCCGCATTGGCTTCGAGAGGCTGTGCCACTTTTGTTCGTGCGGAACATCGGCTTGTGTCAAAAGCGGTCTAACAATCACATTCGGCAACCGCTCTTCGAAAAACGTGCGCACAAATTGCCCCGCGCGTCGTGTCTGAAACGAAATAAAGTCCTGTTCAAGCGTTTCGGCAGAGTCATTCGGAAAAAAATCTACAAACATTGAAACAGGATTTTGTTTTAGAACTTCGGCAACTTCACGAGAAATGGAAAGGCAGGCAGGTCCTGAAATGCCTAAATGCGTGATAAGCACATCACCTCTGCGAGTAAGTTTTTTTGTTGGAGTTTCAGCGATTAATTCAACATCTCGAAATGAAACGCCGACAAAGTCGCTATGCGGTCTTTCGGTGAAGTAAATCGGAGCAAGTGCGGAAGTGGGTTCAACGATATGATGCCCAAACGCTTTGGCAAAGCGCAATCCGTCGCCTGTGGTGCCTGTTTTGGAATAAGACACGCCGCCCGTAGCAATGAGCAAAAAATCTGAACGAAGTTCCTCTCTCTCGGTATGTGCGATGAATGTGCCATTTTCTTGTCGGAGCGCGAGAATGTGTGTATTTAACAACACTTCAATCGAGTGTTCGGCAAGCATAGTTTCAAAAGCACGAAGCACATTATCGGCTTTGCCTGAACACGGGAAGATACGACCATTATCGCGTGTGTAGGTGTGAACACCTTTGGCATGAAGCCATGAGAGAACAGTCTCGTTGGAAAGTTCAAAAAAAGACGGTTTGAGAAAGCGTTGTTCAGATTGACGCAAGAAGCCTTCGGTAAGAAGAGACATCATATTGCCTGCGTGTGTGATATTGCACTTGCCTCCACCTGAAATTCGGATTTTGATGCCTAATCGAGAATTGCGTTCTGCGATGGCGATTCGACAATCAGTGTCAGAAACATGATGTTCTCGCAACACAGTTCTTGCGCCGAGAGCCGCGCACATGCCCGCCGCACCGCCACCAACGATGAGAAACTGAAAATGACGCAAGTTGAAAACCCGATGCGTTGATTGTGAAATTTCAAGTTATTTTAGAAAACCGGTTTCAAAGTTACGACGCAACACGTGCGATATGAAAAAAAATTTCTTGGAACGGCACGAGGAACTTGCGCTCAAAATACTGTTTCACAACACTTGAAAGTGCTTAAAGAAGCAGGCTTTGTGCTCAACGAGATACGGGCGCGTCTGTCGCCTATATGCTAAATCCCAAAGCCTTTGATGAATTGAAAGAAGGAATTTCATCTCTTTGAAGTTCAGACGCAGTCGTGAAAGCGAAGAAAAGTTTTTTATTTCTAAATGTAGTTCGTTTTTATTCAAACGAATGTCTGATAAAAAAACAAATCCTATTGATGCGCTTTCTAAAATTACGGCGGTCATTGTTGGCGCGCTCTTGATAGTGCATTTATTCAAAGATGTTGAGTTTGAAAAAGTCTTTGCGTTGATTGGGAAAATCGGTTTGCCGATGGCTTTGGTGCTGTTGCCGTATTTGTGCATTGGCATTTTTGATTCTTTGGCATGGAAGATTACGATTGAAAGCGTCAGTCAAAAAGTGCCATATTTTCGGTTGCTCTACATTCGGCTTTGCACTGAAGCGATACTGATGAGTTTGCCAGGTGGTGCGGCAATTTCTGAAGCGGCAAAACCGTATTTGCTCAAACGCAATGTCGGCATGGCAACAACCGAAGCGATTGCGATTGTGGCTGTCAAAAAAGGATTGCTCGGCGTAGCACATGGGTTCTACTTGGCACTTAGCGCATCGCTTGGATTCAGCGCGTTGAGGCGAGTATCAGAAGAAATGATTGGATTTCGCGGATTAGAATGGCTCGCATGGCTTGCGGCAGGGCTTGTCTTTATGATGTTCGGTGGCGCAACGCTTCTTTTCCTTTACGGCGCAATTTCACAGCGCATTCATCAACTTTTGATGGCAATTCCCGTAGCACGCTTACGCGATTGGCTATTAGATAAGGAAAAACACTTCATTGAGACCGATGCGCACTTCGAGCAATTTCACAACATCAAACGACGGAAAATCGCACTGGCAATTTTGATGTTTTTTATCGGCTGGATGTTCGAAACTGTTGATTCAATCTTGATTCTAACGCTTCTTGGAGTCAACTTGCCCTTTGGTGCGATGATGTGCATGGAAACGACAATGTCGTTTATTCGAGCATTGCTGTTTATCTTGCCCGCTGGATTGGGCGTTCAAGATTACGGCTATGTGCTCTTTCTTAAATCATTTGGCGTTCACGAAGCAGAAAGTGTTGGTGTTGCCTTTGTCTTGATAAAACGTTCAAAAGAACTGATTTGGATTGTGGTCGGTTACATCTTAATGACAATGGGCGGCGTAAAAGCAACAGAACTTGCAGAAACCGAAAAAGTAACAGGATAAACAATCAAACACTTAGTCTTTCATTCAACAAAAAAAGTAAAGCACGATGTCACGAAAAAAAATCTTCTACATTTGCGGCTCTATCAATCAAACGACGCAGATGCATCAAATTGCCAAATGTCTTCCCGAATATGACCATGTGTTTTCGCCCTACTATGGGGACGGCTTGGTTGAACTGCTCCGCAAATATGACATCGACCGAATATCCGTTGCAGGCAATCGAATGGTCAATCGATGCCTTTCTTATCTGAAACTACACGACCTTGCGATTGATTATCAAGGCAAACATATTGATGAGTATGACTTGGTTTTCACTTGCTCTGACCTTGTGATTCCCAAAAACATCGCCAATAAAAAAGTGATTTTGGTGCAAGAGGGAATGACCGACCCTGAAAATTTCGCATACCATTTAGTTAAAGCCTTTCCATTTCTGCCACGATGGATTGCCAGCACTTCAACCACAGGATTGAGCGACCTCTACGACATTTTCTGCGTTGCAAGCGAAGGCTATCGCGACCTCTTTATCCGAAAGGGGGTCAGACCTGAAAAACTTCGCGTAACAGGGATTCCAAATTTCGATAACTGCGTGAAGTATTATCAAAATGATTTTCCGCACAAGCATTTTGTGTTGGTTTGCACATCGGATTCGCGCGAGACATTCAAATATGAAAATCGCAAAGCCTTCATCAAGCGCGCGGTTGAAATCGCGAATGGGCGGCAACTTATTTTCAAACTTCACCCCAACGAAAATTTCAAACGCGCCACGCGTGAAATTGAAAAATACGCCCCCGGCGCACTCGTCTACACATCAGGAAGTGCAGAAGAGATGATTGCGAATTGTGATGTGCTTATCACGCGCTTTTCATCAACAGTCTATGTCGGCATGGCTCTTGGAAAAGAAGTCTACTCTGACTTCGACCTCAACGACTTGCGCCGAATGATGCCCATTCAAAATGGCGGAACATCGGCTCAAAACATTGCCAACATCGCCCGCGAACTGCTTAATGACAACGTTAAACCGATGAAAGATGAAAAAATGATTGACATGCTGAGCTGGATAAACACCTGAACGGACAGATTGCGGATTGGGGAGTTGGGATTGTGGATTTAGGAAATTGAAAACACTCAAATGTTAATCACATTTGAAGGCATTGATGCCAGCGGCAAGTCGACGCAAATTCGACTGCTTAGGCAATATCTGCACGCACACAGCATAGAAGCATTAACGTTGCGTGAGCCGGGTGGTGTGCCACTCTCCGAGCAAATCCGCGAAATGCTCTTGAAAAGTAAGTCGGAAATGGGCAGTATCACTGAACTCCTGCTATTCTCGGCAAGCCGCGCTGAACTCGTTAGAACGCTTGTTCAGCCTGCGATTGAGCGACATCAACTCGTGATTCTTGACCGTTTCTATGATTCCACCACTGCGTATCAAGGCTATGGACGTGGCATTGACCTTAACATTATTCATACCATCAATCACATTGCCTCGCTTGGCATTGAGCCACAACTGACGTTCTATTTGGATTTGCTTCCTGAAGACGCTTTGATGCGCAAGTTTTCGGAAAAGTCGCTCCCGCTTTCATTTGGAAAAGATGAAACGCCACTTGACCGAATGGAAAGTTCAGGATTGGAATTTTATCGCCGTGTGCGTGAAGGCTACAAAATCCTCGTGCAAGAAAATCGCCACCGCTTCGTTGAACTCGATGCCTTGCAACCCATCAACGAACTGCATAAGCAAATCACCGAGATTCTTTGTCAACGCTTGCCTCTGTTGAGAGAACGACTTTCGCACCAGCGTTAATGAAAGCCAAACTGTGTTTGTTTGAAAAAAAATTTTTGGAACACTGCACCAAACGTCGCTTGCTTGAAAGTGGGGATTCCGTGTTGGTTGCGCTGTCGGGCGGCTCGGATTCTGTCGCCTTGCTCAAACTCCTTTCAGCGATTCAACCCTTCATCAAATTTTCGCTTGCCGCCGCGCATTGCAATTTCAAACTCCGCCACAAAGAAAGCGATGATGATGAACGCTTTTGTAAAGACCTTTGCGAAACGCTTGGCATTGACTTTTTTTCAAAGCAATTCGACACGAAGCGGATTGCAAAAACGCGCAAAACTGCCATCGAAGAAACTGCACGACACTTGCGCTATCAATGGTTTGAAACGCTCATGCACACGCACGCCTTCAACAAATTGGCAACTGCGCACCAACGCAACGACAACGCCGAAACGGTTTTGTTCAATCTCTTTCGTGGTGCATCGCTCTTAGGGCTTGCAGGGATTCCTGAACGGCGCGCTAACATCATTCGTCCTGTGCTTCATTTAGAGCGTGAAGAACTCCGCGCCTATCTTCATCAATCGCAAACGCCTTATCGAACCGACACCTCAAACTTTTCTGATGAATACGACCGCAATTTTATTCGCTTGCATATCATTCCAATCATTGAAAAGCGATTTAAGCACAAGTTCTTGCACAATCTTTCGCGCCTGTCCGAAAATGCTGTTGAACTTAGTGCCTTTCTTGATGCGCACATGTGCAAATTGATGCGGCGCAAAGGCTTATCGTTCAAAGAGCAATCGTTTGAAGTGAGTGCATTAAAAAAACTCACGCCGTTTGAACAAAAGGAACTCTTCAAACGCGCCTTGATGCAATTAAAGATTGAGCCGTCGGCACAAGTCCTATCAAGGCTTTCGGGATTGCTTCAGACGCAATCAGGCAGAAAAATTACGATTAGCAAGCATGTGTCGGCAGTGTGGAAAAAATCGCGTCTTGTTTTCATCAATGATAATTCAACCGAAACCCAGCCGTGAGAGAAGGGTTTTGCTTGCTTGTAGCGATAAGCCTTTTGCCAACTGTGCTTATTGCGCAACTGCGCACGGGGCTTGATGTGTTGGCGGAGTCTGACTTTGCGCTTCTCAAACAAAAACGGCTTGCGCTTGTTGCTAATGCCACCAGTGTAAGTCTATCGGGCGAATCTATTCTTGCGCTTTTCCAAAAACATCGACTTGACCTTCGCACCATTTTTGCGCCTGAACATGGGTTTGAAATCCGTAGTGAAGCAGGCAAGAAAATTTCCGACAAAACCCTTCCAAGCGGCATGAAGGTGATTTCGCTTTATGGAAAACTCAAAAAGCCAACAAAAGAAATGCTCGCCGATATTGATGCGATTGTCTTCGACATTCAAGACATTGGAACGCGATGCTACACCTACATTTCTACGATGCAACTTGTGATGGAAGCGGCGGCAGAATCTGACAAAGAAGTCATCGTGCTTGACCGCCCAAATCCGATTGCTCCGATTGCCACAGACGGCATGATGTTAGATGAAACATTTAGTTCATTTGTTGGACTTGTTCCTGTTCCGTTCATTCATTCGCTCACGATGGGCGAAATCGCCTTGTGGATTCAGCGCGAGCGATTGCCAACGCTCAAACTCACCGTGGTTAAAATGGAAAACTACTCACGCCGAAAATTTGCTGATGAATACGGTGAGTGGAAAACGCTCTTTGTGCCGCCCTCGCCGAACATTCAATCGGTTGATGCGATGATTCTGTATCCTGCAACGGTCTTGCTCGAAGGCACAGCGTTGAGCGAAGGGCGCGGCACAGCGTTGCCATTTGAACAAATCGGCGCACCGTTTGTTGACGGCACAAAACTTAAACAAGCACTCGGCATGCAAAGCGGCGTGGAAATAAAAGCCGTTTCGTTCACGCCAAAATCGCAAAAAGGCAAAAGCACCTCGCCGAAGTTTGAAGGCAAAAAGTGTGGCGGCGTGCGATTCATCATCACCCAGCGCGAAAACATCAAACCGTTTGAACTCGCAGTCGCATTATTATTAGCGTTGAATAAACTTTATCCAAACTTACTCGGTTGGAACAGTGATTTCTTTGATAAACTCGCAGGCACTGACCAACTGCGCCAAATGATTCAGCGCAACGAAAGCCTCGAAACGATTTTGAACATTGCCAAAAAAAGCCGTTCTTCCTTTGAGCAAAAAAGAACTGCAATCTTGCTCTATTAAGCAGGAGATGTTTCGCAAATTTTCTCAATAAAAGCAAAACCGTAAAGGAGTAAAGAATGAACACGCCGTCGTTTGAAAAACTGCAAATTCAGTTAGACAAGCTTGACTATCCCACTGCGTTCATGTTCAAGTTCATTGCGCCACTGGCGGGATTGATTCAACTGCGAAGCATCTTCGAAGGCTATCCTGTCAGATTCAAGCCGTCTCGTAACGGCAATTACATTGGCATTACGGCGGAACTCGAAATGCAATCCTCGACGGAAATCATTGCGATTTATGAACAAGCCGCCAAAGTCGACGGTGTTATTTTGCTATAAGCATTGCCTATCAACACTCACTTCGCACCATGACCACGCTTATCACGGGGGCATCAACGGGCATTGGCACAAGTTTCGCAGAAGCACTTGCCAAGCGCAATCATAACCTCGTTCTCGTTGCACGTTCCGAAGATAAACTTCACGCCTTAGGGAAGCGGCTTTCCGAAGCGCACGGCATCTCGGCGCACGTGTTCGCCCAAGACCTCTCTAAACCAGATAGTGCCGAAAAGGTTGTTCAATACTGCGATGAAAAACACGTGCAAATAGACTTACTTATCAATAACGCAGGCTTTGGCATGATGGGCGAATTTGCAACGCACGACGTTTCTCGACTTGAACAAATGGTTACGCTCAATGTTCTGACCGTGATGAAACTTTCGCGGCTATTTGCCACAAAATTTGTCGAGCGAAAATCAGGCGGCATTATCAATGTAGCCTCAACGGCGGCATTTCAACCTGTGCCGAATATGGCGGTCTATGCCGCAACCAAAGCCTTTGTGCTCAGTTTCTCTGAAGCGATTGCCTTTGAACTCAAAGAGAAAGGTGTGCGCGTCATGGCACTCTGTCCTGGCGGAACTGATACGCCCTTTTTTGACAACGCCAACTATGAACGCTCCAAACTCATGATTCCGCTTGAAAAGCCCGAAGATGTGGTCAAGACATGCATCGAAGGCTACGAGCGAGGCGAAACGGTGGTTGTCTCTGGCGCAATGAACAAACTAATGGTGAATTCAAGCCGATTTGTCCCGCGTAGCATCGTAACCGCGATTGCAGGAAGCATTTTCAAAAAGTAGGTTGACCTCACCCTGTCGCTGTGCGACGTTCCTCTCCTTTCACAAGGAGAGGGACGTTTTGGCAACGCCAAAACAGGGTGAGGTAAATCGTGTGCGATTGAAGAAGAAAGCACACTCATGAGACGGATTCAACGGATAAACACAGAAACGACTTTCAACTTTTCACTCTTCACTTTCAACTCTTTGATGTTTTGAAATGTCAACCGAGAGTTTTAAGTTAGGTTTGATTAAACGATTAAACATTCACAATCTTAAACACTTCTGACTATGACACACACGACAACATTTCACACCGCTGCGCGCGCATCAAGAAAGCAATTTGTTGTTATCCTTTTTTGCTTACTGTTCGTTCAACCGCTCTATGCCCAAGTGCCAACCAGTGGATTGCAACTTTGGCTTAGAGCTGAAGACATTACAGGCTTGAACAATGGAGATTTGGTTTCAACATGGCAAGGACATAGCGGCTTGCCGAATGCAACATCATCGGGCATTTATCGCCCAACATTTGTCACGAACCGCGTGAATGGCAAACCTGTGGTTCGCTTTACAGGAAACGGCGGCGTAACAAAAAACCAACCACTGATGACCGTGCCTGTTGCGACAGGCTCAAATCTGACCGCATGTGTTGTATTTGCGAATCGAACTCCCGGAACACCGCCCCTGCCTAACCCGCCAGAAGGCAGAGTCGATGTGTTGATGGGCTCAAAAGTAGATTGGCCAAACAAAGGCTTTGCTGTTTCAACCTACAACAGTTACGCTAGCACCGCAACCCGTGCCATTTATCGCGAAATCGGCGACCCAAACGCTCCTGGCTCTGATGGTACACCAACCATTCGTAAAAACGGTGTAACAGGAGACATTAACTTGGACTTCGATACATTTATCGTGATGACCTTCTTGCTCGATGGCGTAACCAATACAGGCGGAAGCGGGTTATCGCTGGCAATTGGCGGTTTCCGTGACTCCGTCCGATGCGGCTCAAATGATATTGCGGAAATTCTCCTTTACGACCGATTACTCACAGGTGCAGAGCAACTGCAAGTCGAAGCCTATTTGTCGCAACGCTACAATCTTGCACAAAGCACATCGGCAACGCCAAGCATTGGCGCAAATCAAACAGGAACATTTGTGCTTGGCAATACAGGTGCAGTCGTTTCCTTCACAACGGCAAGCACAACGGCAGGCTCTCTAAGTGCTTCTGTCTCAAATACAACCCCAAACATCGTTGGCTCGCTTCCCACAGGCATTGTCAATATCGCCGATCGCTTCTGGACTATCACACAAACAGGACTTTCAGGCTTCACATATGCCATCACATTTGACCTTTCCACACTAAGCGGCGTTCAAAACTTCAACACGCTGAAAGTCTTGAGACGCAACAATAACACATCGCCTTGGGTTGATGTTGAGACAATTTCAGGCGTTAGCGTCTTGCGAAACAATCCGTTCATCACCGTTACAGGCTTAAGCTCGTTTAGCGATTTCACCATTGGCTCTGATAATAGCAACCCTTTGCCTGTTGAACTCATGTCGTTCAGCGCAACCAACACAAACGACGGCGTGTTGCTGGCGTGGCAAACCGCATCAGAGCTCAACAATGCAGGCTTCGAAGTGCAAAGAAGAACCGAGAAACGAGGAGCGAGTGGGGAATGGCAAGTCTTGGGCTTCGTCAGAGGCGCAGGCACCACAACCGAACGCCAATCCTACTCGTTCCTTGACCGCACCGCCACAGGCAACGTGCAATACCGCTTAAAGCAAATTGACTTCGATGGACAATTTGAATACTCTAACATCATCGAAATCAACGCAGGCTTGCCGAAAACTTTTGTCTTAGAACAAAACTATCCGAATCCCTTTAACCCAACGACCGTGATTAGTTACCAACTGCCCGTAGCAAGTGAGGTCTCGCTGAAACTCTTTGACGTGCTTGGAAAAGAAGTTGCCACATTGGTAAATGAGCGGCAAGAAGCAGGCGCATACAACTACACGCTGAACGCAAGCAATCTTTCAAGCGGCGTGTATTTCTACCGACTGCAAGCAGGCAATTTTGTTCAGACAAAGAAAATGATGCTGATAAAATAATGAGTAATGAGTAGTGAGTAATGAAGAATGGAAAATCGAAAAACAACATTCTTCGTGAGCTTTTAAGAGAGGGCAGGGGTAAGGTACACTCTCTCTCCTTTTAGGAGAGGGTCGGGGTGAGGTAAAAAACCGTGCAAACTCCGTTTAATCTGTGTGTTCCGTGTGCGATTGAAGAAAGGCACACAGATGAGACGGATTCAACGGATAAACACAGAAACGACTTTCAACTTTGTGTGTTTGACCTCACCCTGTCGCTGTGCGACGTCCCTCTCCTTTCACAAGGAGAGGGACGTTTTGGCAACGCCAAAACAGGGTGAGGTATCTTCTTTGTGCGCTTTGTGCTTAAAAAGCAAGAAACCACGAAGGGCACGAAGGCAAGCGCAAAGTTCACAAAGCCAATCCGTACAAACTCCGTTCAATCTGTGTGTTCCGTGTGCCATTCACTTGCAAATTCACGCACGTTTCGTAATTTCCGCCATCAACTTTAACATCGGTAAAAAATCGTGCGCCGACAAGCCATAACCATCGCCCTGCTGATTGCCTCTCTGCCGCTCGTGCTCGTGGCTTCGACCATCGTGAGCAATTTTATTGCCATTCCTGATAATGACCGCATCTATGTCCGCTGGACTTCCCAAAATGAATCGGGATTAATTCGCTACGAACTCTATTGCCAACGCGATAACAACCCGCCAACCTTGCTCACTACGCTTGCGCCACAGGGCAACAATCGCAATTATGAATTCGTCGATATGTCCGTCGGCGGCTTGAACCGCAATGCGAACCCAAACGAACCCCCCATGCCCATGCTCTTCCAACGCCTCACCTATACGCTCAAACTGATAACCGCCAGCGGCACGCTCGAAGTGCAAACCCAAGTGAATTTCCAAACCTCCACCACCCGCCGCACTTGGGGAAGCATTAAAGCCTTGTTCCGATAAGAATTTTTTGTATCGATTTTGAAGAAAATTTTCTTTTCCGTATTATCAAACCGTTACTTTTCTATCAACAAAACAGCAAAGTCGCCCGAAGTTCATCTCGACTTTGATTCATGGCTTTACAAATAGAACCTTTTGTGAAGCAGAAGTTTTGCATCTTAACTATCAACATAAACAAAACAACAATGAAAACACGCGTACTGTTGTGCCTCTTACTGCTGACTACAAACGCGCTCTGGGCGCAATCCGACAAACGACCGCAACCCTCTGGACAAATCCAGCAACTCTATGAGCGTTACAAGCAAAATCAAACGCTCTCCAAAGAAGAGTATAACTTGCTCAGCCCCTACCTTGCAGAAATGCCCGTCGACCTCTCCGAAGCACAAGCTCAAAACCGCACCATCGGCGTAGGCGGAACCCCGCAAACTAACCTCGTTTCCACTGCATATGTCTTTTCACAAGCCGTTCAAACTTATACGCCAATTACAGGCGGCACCGTGTTAGGAACTGGCACGGGGGTAGACGACAATAACTACACAGGGCAAGACATCGGCTTCACTTTTAATTACGACGGGGTAGATTACACTTCGCTCGGTGTGAACGCGAACGGGTTTATCTTTATGGGAACTACAACCCCAACAACAGGTATGATTTACACACCGATCTCAACGACCTCAACAAGCATGACGAATAACCGCATCATCTCTGCGTTGGGGGGCGACTTGCAAGGGTTAGCATCAGGCGAATTGCGCATTGAAACCATTGGCACGGCTCCGAACCGCATCTGTGTGATTCAATGGGCAAATTTTAGACATTATGACGCTACGGGTGACAACTACAACTTCCAAATTCGGCTCTACGAAACGAGCAACCGCATTGAACTGCACTACGGCTCGTTTACGAAAAATGCAACAAACCGCACTTACCAAGTTGGCTTGCGTGGCACGTCAAATACCGACTACAACAATCGCCGGCTTGACTGGAATAACTCGGCAAATGGAACTGCAAATAACCAAAACTTGCCACTGACAACTTCAAGTTTACCGACCAACGGACGTGTGTTCAAATTTACGCCAACAAACACAACAACACCCGAGGTTGCACTGACCAATATCTATTCACTTGGGCGCGTAGGAATTCCACTTGGTAACCCTGTGCCGATTGGCGTAAGGGTTCAAAATATGAGGAACAACTCGATAACAGTGAATTTGACGGTGACTGTGAAGAACTTGAGCGATGTGGTGCGCTATAACAGCACTCAAACAGGAATTACCATTCCAGCCAACTCAGCACAAGTAGTAAATTTCACAGGATGGAACCCGACAATCGTCGAAACAGATTCCATTGTAGCGGAAGCAACAGTAACAAGCGGAACAGAACTTGACCAATCAGATAACCGCATTGCGTTCCGACAAGTGATTACAAACAACACGTTTTCATATGCCCAAGAAGGGCAGTTCCAAGCAGGCGGCGTTGGATTCACTGGTAACACAGGTAACATCGTGGCTCGGTTTTCAGCAAATCCAAACGGTAATATTAACCAAGTTGGCGTGAATTTTACAACGGCAGGGACAAACAATTACCGGATTGGAATTTGGGGTGATGCAGGCGGCACACCCGGAACATTGATTTGGGAATCAGGCATGTTGAGTGCGACCGTTGGCTTAAACACCATTCCTGTTTCACCTGCTGTTAACGTTACAGGTGATTTTTTTGTTGGTGTAAGGCAGATAGTAAATACAAATGTTGGGCTTGCCTATCAATCTGAATCACCTATTCGGAGCAACACGTTTTACTCATCGAGCCCTCTTTCGAGCACGACTTGGAATGACTTCTCTACAGCAGCAACTCCATTCCGTGTGTTAATCGAGCCGCGCTTTCAACTTCCAAATGATGTGGGAGCAACGGCGGTTACTGCACCTACCAACAATGTAATTTTACCAGTCGGGGTGCCTATCAATATCTCGGCAACGGTGTTTAACTACGGTTCAGCACCACAAACGCCCGATGTCTTTTACAACATCAACAATGGCAGCCTGTAGGACCCGTTTCGGCAGGCCCGCTTGCCAGTGGGGCTTCAACGACGGTGACATTTAGCGGTTCAAACGCTTTCACACCCTCTGCACCAGGCACATACACGATAAAAGTATTCACCGCCCATCCGGGCGATGGCGATGCCGCAAATGATACGGCAGCGGCTATTACCATACAGGCACAAACAGTATCGTCACTCCCATATTATGCCTCGTTAAACGATGCTACCGCGCCTGGATGGACCGTACTAGTTACCAACGCTGTAAGTGGGCCTCCAATTTATACAGTGGTATCTGGGCAAGTATCGCCTGCCACAGGTGTAACTCGCTCTGACGGCTCATCTGGCAGAGCGGTGCGTGTGAATTTCTATGACGCGCAAGCCAATCGTGTGGAAATCTTGAGAACACCGCTCATCAGTTTAAGCGGCACAACCAATCCTATTTTGAATTTTGATGTGGCTTACCGCAGTTATACAGGTCAAAACGACCGTATTGAGGTGGTGGTTTCTACCGACGGCGGCGCAACCTACTTGGTCGGCTCGCCCGTGCTTTACAACAAAGCCTACAACACGGCACCTTCATTAGCGACGCTCGCAAATTCAACTTCACTCTTCACGCCTAATGCGGCATCGCAGTGGCGGCATGAAACAGTCGACCTCTCGCAATTTGCCGGTCAAACGAACCTGCTCATTGGATTCCGTGCGACATCAGCCTACGGCAACAACGCATGGATTGCGAATGTAACCATTCAAGATGTAGCGACGTTGACGACGACAAATGTTACGGGCAACGGCACTTTCACAGGTCCAGGCGGAATTACGATTACCTTTACAAATTTCGGTAATCCACCTGGAGCCAATCTTTATTTCTCACGCTTCAATAGCCCACCAACAAGTGATGCCCCGACAGAATATGCGACAAACACTTCGGCAACTGCACCTGATGGTACATTTTTCACGCCGAATGTTGCGGCACCAAGGTGGTGGACAGTTACTTACGATAATCAAACTGTAGGGGCAACCATCAACTATGACGTGTCTATTGACTACACGGGCATTCCTGGTATCAATAATCCTGACAAGCTCTACATCTTGCGGCGTTCCAACCGCTTTGGTTCGTGGGTTGCTCTATCAACCACGCGCAGTGGAACGGTGCTGACCGCCACAGGCTTAACAGGATTTTCGGATTTCGTGATTGGCGGAAATAATAGCGACAACCCGCTTCCGGTCAATCTCAGTGCCTTTACAGGTCGCAACATTGCGCAAGGCGTTGAACTGCGTTGGCAAACGGCAAGCGAAACCGACAACGCAGGCTTTGAGGTGCGTCGCACCGAGCTCATCAACGGCGTTGAGCAAGAATGGCTCACGATTGCCTCGTATCAAACGACACCTTCACTTGCAGGACAAGGCACCACCAGCCAAGCCCATAACTACACTTACACTGACGCAGGCGTGCAAGTCGGCAAAACTTATCGCTATGCCTTGCGCTCGGTGGACTTGAACGGTACGATTCACGACTATCCACAAACCGTAACGGTCGAAGTCAATACGCTTGCGCCGAAGGTTTATACCTACAAGCTCGAGCAAAACTATCCCAACCCATTCAACCCATCGACACGCATTATTTATCAAGTGGCGGCGGCAACCAATGTCAAATTGGAAGTCTTCGATATGCT
>Ga0308389_1000322_pt1 | contig 36243 bp, 36 predicted proteins | sample Hotspr2Sample148_FD_202362 | JGI IMG/M metagenome (GOLD analysis project Ga0308389, IMG submission 202362) | Hot spring phototrophic mat microbial communities from Mushroom Spring, Yellowstone National Park, Wyoming, United States - 20040719_148 ... | reverse complement strand
CCGGTAACGGTGTCCCGGATGTTGCCACGCCGGTCAATAAAGACGGTGTAGGGAATGGAGTTGCCAATTCCGAAGCGGGCCGCCGTGGTGCTGTCCGCCATGCCGATGGGGTAGCTGATTTGGCGCTTGGCAAGAAATTCCTTGACGACCTTCGGCCCTTCCTGATCGACCGAAAGGCCGATGATTTCAAGGCCGTCGCCTTTGAGACGACGGTAGGTGGCATCGAAGCCGGGCATTTCGGCAACGCAGGGCGGGCACCAGGTGGCCCAGAAGTTGACGACCACGACCTTTCCACGGTGGGCGCTCAAGTCGAATTTGCCGGCGTTGAAGGTTTCGACGCTAAAGTTGGGCGCAGCCCGCGCGGTTTCCGGTGCCGGCGAAGAAGAAGCCGTTTTGGACGGCGCACCCGATGAAGATGGAGACGGTGAATCCGTCGGCGTGGACTGACAGGCCAGCCCCAGCGTGGTGCCAAGAACCAACACCAAGGTGAGACCATAACGTGGGGTGGGCGTGGACATTGTCATAGATGCTCCAGCATGGTGAAATCCCAGGCAGTCATCATGCGTGAATGTCACCTTCAAGACAACCTGCTTGCTACCGGTCAGACCTTTAGGTAGCGTCAACCTGCGACCGGCACTGCTCATTCCAGCACTGCGCACTGGTGAAAATGCCATGGGGTTCGTTCCGCTTATTCTGGTCGTCATCGTGCTCCTGCCCTTGGTGTGGCTGGAGTTGCGGCGCTACGGCCAGGCGCGGCTGGATGGCAAGGTGTCCGACGCAATGCGGGCGCGGCTGGGCCGCCGGTTGCTGAGCGCCGGTTTGCTGGTTGTCGTCACGGCGCTGGTGGGGTTTGGGCTTGAGTTCCGTACGCTGTTTCAGCCTTCCCAACTGGTGGGCTACTTTCTCATCTGCGGATTGCTGCTGTGTCTGCTCGTGGGCACGATGATCTACGACATCCGTGCCGTGGTGCGCCAGTCACTGCTGGAATTTCACGACCGGGACGCCGAAGCCGCACGTTTCCAGGCGTTTATGGCGCGGGATGCCAGCCTGCCCCACGAACTGTTCCAAAAGGGCAAAGTGGGCGGAGGAGAGCCAGGGCGAACCCGCAAGCCATTGGGCTGAACCTTAGAAAGTACACTGCCATGAGTGAAACCATTGCCATGATACCCCCGCCGCCGCCCAGTGATCCGTTGATTGGACGAACGATTGCCGGGCGTTTCCGGGTCATCAGCAAGCTCGGCGAAGGCGGGATGGGGGCGGTGTACAAGGCGGAGCAGCTCAAGGTCAATCGCCTGTGCGCCATCAAAATTCTCAGTGCTTCCTTTGCTGCCGACCCCGACGCCCTGGCCCGCTTCAACCGCGAGGCGCAGATGTCGAGCGCTTTGAATCATCCCCACGCCGTGACGATTTACGACTATGGGGACGACAACGGCCTGCATTACCTCGCCATGGAGTTTGTCGAAGGCAAAACGTTGTCGTCCGTGCTGCAGCGGGAGGGGCCGCTGCCACTGGCGCGAACCCTGGCGATTGCCCGGCAGGCCTGTGCCGCCCTGGATGCTGCCCACCGCATGAATATCGTGCACCGCGACCTCAAACCGGACAACATTATGCTGTCCCGCCGCGACGAGGGCGACTTGGTGAAGATACTCGATTTCGGGATTGCCAAAATGTCCGGCGACGCTCCGCAGCGCGGACAGGATTTGACTCAGGCCGGATTTGTGGTAGGGACGCCACTCTACATGTCGCCGGAGCAGTTGGCTGGCGAGCAGCTTGATTCCCGGTCGGACATCTACAGCCTGGCCATCATCATTTACCAGATGTTGACAGGGCAGTTGCCCTTTGCCGGTGACAACCTGCAGGCCATCACGGTCAAGCGGCTGACGGAAGACCCGCTGCCGGTGTGGAAGGTCAACCCCCGAGTGGCGATTCCTCCCGGTGTCGAGGCGGCCCTGATGCGCGCCCTGCAGCGCCACCGTGACCGCCGGACACCCACCGTGCGGGATTTCATCGGCGAGCTGGAAGCCGGATGTGCTGCGCCCGGTGTGGTTGCCCCTGGAGCAACGCAGGCGCAGCCGGCCGCCGGGAGTACATCACCTTTCGCGCCGGGCACCTCTCCCTTTCCGGGTGAGGAAGCCTATCAAACGACCCCAAGTGCTGCTCCGCCGGCTGCCACGCCGTCTCCCAAGTGGGGGGCTACGGAACGCGCGGCTCCGTTGCCAACCGTGGCAGCCGGTCCGCCGCCGGTTGGGGGATCAGTCAGGCAACCGGATGCGGCCGCCGGGCAGGTACCACCGCCGCCGTACCCGGCCGCTCCGCACGCCTACCCTCCGCCGGGGTATCCGCCGGCGCAGGCCGGTTTTCCTTCTGCGGCGCCAGCAGCCAAATCAGGCGGTGGGGTCGGCATGATTCTGGCGGTAGTGGCCTTTGTCGGGGTGCTTCTTCTGGGGGGTGGGGTGCTGGGGGCCTATTTCTTTCTGTGGCCCCGCGATAATGGGCAACAGACGCGGGACGACACGCCGCCCCGACGGAATGGGTCAGCCCAAGAGCCGCCCAAGCCGTCTCCTGTTGAGGTGTCTGGTAGTGGTGCGCCGTCCAATGCAGCCAAGGAAGCCTTTGCCAGTGGGGTGCAGGCACTTGCCCAGAAAGACTATGCCACGGCCGAACGTCATTTCCGCACGGCGCTCGACGCCTCTCCCGGATTCGGGAAAGCGCATCTCAACCTTGGCATTGCTCTGTATCATCAGCGGAAGTTCGACGCGGCACTCGACCACCTCGCCCAGGCGGCGCGTCTGTGTGATGACGAAGCCTGCAAGAACTTCGCCTGGAACTACCGTGGGCGCCTGCACTGGGAGCAACGCGAGTACACGCTGGCCGAAGATGATTTCCGGCAGGCCATTGCCCACGATGCCACCGATCTGTCGTCGCTGGCGTTTCGCGGCTTTATGCTGCGGCTGGACGGGCGGACGGCCGCAGCCAACGAACTGTTTGACCAGGTGCTGGCGCGCAGTCAGGACGAAAACCTGAAGTCGGTCGTCCGGCGGTGCAAAGGCGCGGCGCTGCCGCCGGCGACCGCTTCCGATGCCGGGATTGGCCCAGGTCAGTAGCGGTTTCAACGCGCCACAGCCCCATGACGCCCACCATCATCATTCTGGATGATGAAAGTTCGGTTGCCTTCACCGTCGCCCACGCCATTGCGGCTCTGGGGTGGAATCCGGTGGTATGTCCGCTGTCGCTGACGGATGCCACCCGGCTAAATGAACTGGCGCCGACGCATATCGTCCTCGTCACCGGCCAGGCTCCGGCGGTATCCCAACCAGTCATAGACATGCTCGTGGCCGCACGGCTGGGGCGCACACCCTTGCTTGGAATTGGCCAGGGGGGGTTGTCCCTGGGAGTGGCGCTGGGGCTTTCGGTGCCACCGGAGCGCCCGGTGAGTCCGGGACTGGTCGAGGTCTGCCACGATGGTTGTCTGGCGTTTGGCAATCTCAAATACCGCTTTCGCGCCTGGGTGCCCCGTCTTCCGCGTCTGGGGTCAGAGAACCTGCCGGAGGCGCTGGAGATGACAGCCGCGACGCCAACCGGCACGCTGCTTGGCTTCCGTCACCGAACGCACCCCTGTGAAGGGGTTTTGTTTCACCCGGAGTCAAGCGGTACGCCGGATGGACTCCAGTGGTTTGCCAATGTGTTTGGCGTCCGCTCGTGATGCCGGTCAGCGGCGGCCCGCGCCGCAGCCAGCAGGTGCGCCATCGTCTGGCTGGCATAGCCGGTGAGGGCAAAGTCTGTGCCGACCGGCTCGATGGTGCCATCCGTCAGGTTCAGGGTTTCTTCGAGCGTGGTCGCACCCTGCCCTCCGATGGCATTCAGTCCGCCGCCGCCAATGATGCGCGGCGCAAGAAAGCAGGTGACTTTGTCAACCAGGCGGGCATCCACAAAGGCTCCGGCCAGCGTGCTGCCACCTTCGACAAGCAGGCTGGCAATACCCTCGGCGAAAAGCCGATTCAGCGCCGCCGGCAGGTGTGGACGGCCATGCTCATCGGCTTCCACGTAAAAAACACGGACGCCGTGCTGTTCGAGCCGGGACAGGTCTTCCAGCCGCTGTGGGGAAGCAACAGTGACCAGCCAGGTTGGACATACCTGGGCCGTCTGGACGACATGCGCCGTCACGGGAAGGCGTACCCGCGCTGAATCAAACACGACCCGGACGAGCGGGCGGTGGCGGTACTGTCCGGTGCGGTCCGTAAGCTGCGGGTTGTCGGCCAGAACCGTACCCGTGCCGACCGCAATGGCATCGTAGCCATGCCGTAGCGCCTGCCCGGCCGCGCGTGCTGCGGCACCTGTAATCCACTGGGAAGCGCCGGTGTGGGTGGCGATGCGGCCATCGAGACTCGTGGCCAGTTTGAGATGTACGAACGGGCGCTGTTCGAGCTGATTGATGAGGAAGACTTCATTGAGCCGGGTGCCTTCCACGGGAAGCACGTCCGTCAGCACTTCGATGCCGGCTGCGCACAGCCGGGCAAAGCCGCGTCCGTTGACCTGTGGGTTGGGGTCACGGATGCTGGCTACGACGCGCTTGATCCCGGCCGCAATGATGGCTTCGGTGCAGGGTGGGGTGCGTCCGTAGTGAGAGCAGGGTTCGAGATTGACATACAAGGTTGCACCCTGAGCCAAAGAGCCGGCTTCACGCAGCGCCCAGACCTCGGCGTGGGTGGGTTCCGGTTCATGATAAAAACCGCGTCCCACAATGACCCCGTCGCGGACGACGAGGGAGCCAACCAGCGGGCGGGGGCTGACCCGCCCCCGTCCCTGCTCGGCAAGGCATAAAGTTTCACGCATCAGGGCTTCATGCTGTGTCATACCGGTTCTGTCACGTCCGGCGTTGAGCCACGTCATGGGTCTTATGGAAGCACAAAGCGGACAGGGGATGCACGACACTACAGCTTGTGCTGTGGTGGTATCGGTCGGCCGGGGGTCGGCATTCACTGTCGCCGAACCATCTCCAGACACAAAGTGTGGTATAGTGCGTGCCAGAAACGGCATCGTCCGGTCTCCTGACGGCAAAGCTGGCACCCAAGTACATTCTGAGGTGAATCATTCGGTTCGTTTTCCTTTCTTGCTTTCGTTGGGTCTCTGCCTTGCTCCCGGAGAAAGGCGCAGTTGCACAGAGAACACTGGGAAGAATTACGTATGTCGCAGTCACTGCCGCCGTCCAACGAGCCTCTGACGGACTTGCTGGTGACGCTCTCTCCGTTCACTCTCCTTCAGAGCTTGTCCCACGAGTTGCGTGCCCCACTTGCGGCAATTTTGGGCTGGACGGAGTGGTTCGCCGAGGGAATCACCGATGCGCAGCAACAACAGGAAGGCATCCGGCATATCCGGTCGGCGGCGGGAAAAATGCTGCAACTTCTCGATGACTACAGTGAACTGGCCCGGTTTGGGGAAGCCGAGGGGCTGGCACCGGCCTCTACGGACTTGCTGGAGACACTGCACCGTATCGGCCATGGCCTGGAGTTGGTGGCCCAGCCGCGACAGCAATCACTCGTGATTGAGGCGGAAGAGCAGGCTCCCGCTGTGACGGTCTCCCCGGCCGTGCGGCAGGCCCTGTGGCTGGTCCTGCGGTATGCCCTTCAGGTGTTGCCGGAAGCGGCCGTGGTGAGAGTGCACTTCAATGCGGCTGGTCAGTTGAGGGTGGAAAGTGCCCAGACGCCGGATGCAAACACCAAGATGGGGGGACTGAAACTGGCACGGCTTCTCATCGCACGTGAAGGAGGAGCGCTGGCCATCGAGCCACGTGATGCCGGGATGAGCATCCTGATTCAACTGCCTGCTCCGGGCCTGACCACTGTGCCGACCCCAACGACGTTGACCAGTCCAGTTGGCGGCGTGGATAAAGGCTCAGCACCGGCCACGAAGGCCAAAAAGGTACTTGTCATAGATGATGATGAAAACCTGCTGAAGCTGCTGGGGGCCGTTGTCAGCGCTGCCGGATATTGCCCCTACCTGGCGACGAGCGGGGTGCGCGGCCTCGAAACGGCCCGGGCCACGAAGCCGGATGTCGTGCTGCTCGATATTGGCATGCCGGGCATGGATGGCTTTGCCACATTCAACATACTGCGTGCCGAGCCGGAGTTGGCCAGATCGAAAATCGTGGCGCTGACGGCCTACACGGGCGCGGCCGAACGGGAACGGATTGCGCTCCACGGCTTTGATGGCTTCATTCCCAAGCCATTCCGGCGCGAGCAGTTGATCCAGGTGCTTTCAGAACTGTCAATCTGAACAAGGGGAACAGCGCATGTCCAGGACACGTCCAATGGTGCTTGAGGCTGCCGAGTTGGAAAAACAGCTCGGTGATTTGCCGGCCTGGCAGTGTCAGTCCGGTCGTCTGGTGCGGACACTGACCTTTCGCAACTTTGCGGATGCCTTGGATTTCGTCAACCGGGTCGGAAAACTGGCTGAAGAAGCCAATCACCACCCGGATATCCTGCTGCACAACTGGAACCAGGTCACGCTGACGCTCTGGACGCACGACGCGGGCGGGCTGACCCTGCTGGATGTGAACCTGGCCCACAAAATTGATGCCGTTGCCAGCTAGGGCGCGAATAGCCCAGGGCCCACGAGTAGTGTAGTGCTTACCCAGGTGAGGGCTGGCGCACGCTGTGTATCAGGCGTTCAGCCGCAGCCAGACCACTGAGAAACGCCGCCTCGACCCGCCCGCCAATCAGATAGTCGCCACAGAGATCAAGGTTGAAGTCCGCGACGGCCGTTGCCACATCCGGGTTGGGCAGGCATACCGCCGGGTTGGCATAGCGCCACTGTTTGATGTTCACCCACCGGAGCGTCGGCAGGTCAATCTGGAAGTACTCACTCAGTGCGCTTGCCAGAACCTGGATGACCATTCCTTCCGGCTGGTCAAGCAGGCTGTGGCTTGCGTCCGGGCCAAACTGGGCGATGACAATACTGTTTCCGTCAGGCACCCGGTACGGCGCCAGCCGGTCGAGCCAGGCCAGCCAGCCAATGGGAGCCTCCCTGGATGTGGCTCGCAGCGCGCCCACGCCGGGGTAGGCCGTACTGGGTGGCGCACCCCAGACCACGGTGACACAAGGGTGATACGTCACCGCTTCAAGGGCTGTTTGCAAGGTGGTGAAAGGGGCTGGAAGAGGCTGGCTGCGCGCCAGAAGCTGGGCGGCCTGTGGTGCTGGAAGCGCCAGGATGACCCAGTCGGCCGAGCGGATGCCACCCAGGGTCGTGTTGTCTCCACGGGTGTGAATGCTCCAGCGGCGCAGCGTCGCGTCCCAGGCGATGGCTTCGACAAAGCATTCCCGGACGACCCGCGACTCGCCTATCCGCGCCACAATGGCCTTGGCCAGAGTGGTCATCCCGGAGCGAAACACATAGCGGTGTGGAAAACCGGGAATGGCACTGACTTCGGGCTGACTGGCGTCCGCCAGAGCCGCGGCCAGGTCGTGAAAGGGGTAACTCACGACCGGGGCCGCCAGAGGTGCCATGGCTTCAGTGACGCCGACTTCGTGCAGAAAATCGGCAAAGGCAGTCGTCTTGACCGTGAAGTACTGTGCTCCGTGGTCGAAAGAGGTGTCCTCGTGGCGACGGGTGGCCATGCGTCCACCCAGCGCGCGGCTTTTCTCCAAAACTTCACAGTTGAAGCCATGCCGCGTCAGAGTGTAAGCCGCTGTAAGTCCAGCCAGGCCCGCGCCAATGATGGTGACGTCCATGACGATTCAGAAGACCGGACGCGCAGTGTCGCGCGTCCGTTTGTTCAGGAAGCCAGTCCCTGGTTTGACGCCTAGCTCGGCGGCGTGCCGCCGTGCCACTGGAGATTGCGCCCGTAAGCATCCATGATCATCTGCGCGGCACGAAAACCGGACAGCGTGGCCCCTTCCATACTCGGTGTGTACCCGTGGTGGGTAAAGTCGCCGCAGAGAAAGAAATTCTCAATGGGCGTTTTCTGGGACGGGCGGCGGCTTTCCGCGCCCGGTTCACAACGATACAGCGCCTGGGGAATCCGCACCACGGTGCTTTTGACGAGATTCGCCTGGGCGACTTCCGGGAAGAGTTCGGTGAGGTCGTCGAGGCACAGGCGGACGATTTCACCATCGTCGAGGTGGAAGAGGTCCTTGGCCGGGGCGACGATCATTTCAATCAGACACACATCATCGGCATAGCCTGGACTCGTGACCGACAGGTTGACGACGAGCGACATCACCGTTCCGATGGCGAATACGGCGTTGTCGAGGGCAATCACCTGGCGGTCAAAGCGAAGCTGGACGGTGATGACCGGGATTTCTTCAACCTGCCAGAGCCGCGAAAAGAAGGGATAACTCCAGGCCTGACCCGGCAGGACCTCCCGCAGCGCGTGCAGTTCCATGGCCGAGACATAGACATCAGCCGTGAGGTATTCACCGTTGGTCAGTTCCAGCCCCAGCGCACGGGGAGCGTCGTTTGAGAAGTCAATCCGCGCCAGCCGGGTATTCGTACGAATGCGGGCTCCACGTTTTTCGAGATAGGCCTGGATAGGTTGAAAGAGCCGCTGGCAGGGGTCGCCATCGAGAAAGCCGATGCGCGTGGCGTTGAACCCCTGGGCAATTGAGGCCATCTGGAAAATGATGACCCGCGCCGAAACTTCATCGGGACGCAGGAAACTGACCGTCCGTGACAGCGGATCGAAAAACCGTCCGATGGCTTCCCGGTTGACGCCCAGGTTGGCTGCCCAGTCGCTGAAGTTTTTGACATCCTGGTTTTCGATGAAGTTCTTGTCGCCAGTAAAGGCCGGTAGCAGACCCGTCAGCAGCTTGAGTTTGTCGCCGAAGCCGAGCAGGTCGCTGCCAATCATCGAACGCAGAATTTCGACGGGTCCGGCCGAGGGCGAAAAAGAGATGTTGGAGATTTTTCCGCCCTTGCTGGCATACACCAGTTGCTGCTTCTTCCACTTGATGCGGTCGGCAATGCCCACCCGCTCCATAAGGGCGATGAGGGATTTGTAGCTGCCCCGGATGACATGCGGGGCCGTTTCAACCCAGTCGCCGTCTTTGTCCAGCCAGGAGGAGACCCGTCCACCCAGCACCGGACGCTTCTCCAGCACTTCCACTTCGTAGCCGTTGTCGGCCAATTCAACGGCACACGCCAGTCCTGCCAGGCCAGCACCAATGACAATGACTTTCATAAGGCAAACAATCCAGTGACAGCAGTCCTGTCTGGCACGCCAGGGGGCATGGCCCTGCCCTGCCAGGACTGCGCTCAACGATACGCGCAATGCAGCCCGCTAAGCTAGTGATTTTCGCCGGCCGCGAATGCGAGCTTCTGAACGCTTCGAGTTGCGCCCGTTGACCTGTCGGCGCGGGCAAGGTAAACACATACCCGGTGCCAGGATTCCCCTGCCTACAAACTCTCTGTTGCAACGCTCCAACTTCTTTCCATGTCTGAACAAAAACTGCCGACGCGCGCCGAGGACTTCAATGAGTGGTACAACCAGTTGGTCCTCCGCGCCGAGCTTGCGGATTACGCCCCGGTGCGCGGTTGCATGATCGTCCGGCCCTACGGCTGGGCGCTGTGGGAAAACATTCAGGCGGCGCTCGACCGCCGCTTCAAGGCCACGGGCCATCTCAACGCTGCTTTTCCCCTGCTCATTCCAAAGAGCTTTCTGGAACGCGAAGCCTCGCACGTCGAAGGGTTCTCGCCCGAACTGGCCGTGGTCACGATTGGCGGTAACAAAGAACTCGAAGAACCGCTTGTGGTGCGCCCAACGTCGGAGACGGTCATCGGGCACGCATACGCCAGGTGGATTCAGTCCTACCGCGACCTGCCGGTGCTTATCAACCAGTGGTGCAGCGTCGTCCGGTGGGAACTGCGGACGAAACTCTTTCTGCGCACGCTGGAATTTTTCTGGCAGGAAGGGCACACGGCGCACGCCACCTTCGAGGAAGCCGAAGCCGAAACCCGCCAGATGCTCGATGTCTATACCGATTTTGCCGTCAACGAGGCGGCGCTGCCGGTCATTCCCGGTATCAAGTCCGAGTCGGAGCGTTTTGCCGGCGCCGACCGTACCTACTCGATTGAAGCCATGATGGGCGACGGCAAGGCGCTCCAGGCCGGTACTTCCCACAACCTGGGGCAGAATTTTGCCAGGGCGTTTGACATCCAGTTTCTTGACCGCGACGGTGAACGGAAATACTGCTGGACAACGTCGTGGGGGATGTCCACGCGGATCGTGGGCGCGATCATCATGGTGCACGGCGACGACCAGGGCCTGGTTCTGCCGCCCCGCCTGGCGCCGATTCAGGTGGTCGTTGTTCCGATTCACAAAAACGAGGACGAACGTGCGCGGGTGATGGAATCCGCCACGGGCCTGTATCAGGAAATGGTCAAGGTGGGCATTCGGGTCAAACTCGATACGCGGGAAGGGTTGACGCCCGGCTTCAAGTTCAATGACTGGGAAATGCGCGGCGTTCCCCTGCGCATCGAGATCGGGCCGAAGGATGTGGAAAAGGGCGTCGTCGTGCTGGCACGGCGGGATCGTCCAGGCAAGGAGGGCAAGTCGGTAGTGGGCCGTGAAGGTGCCATTGTCACCATTGCCTCCATGCTGGAGGACATCCAACTCGCCATGCTCGCCAAGGCCAGGGCCTTTCGGGATGCCCGCCTCCATGACGTGTCCGACTACAATGCTTTCAAGGAAGCCATCGAGACAGGTTTCGCACGGGTGTGGTGGGATGGCGATGCCGCACTCGAACGTCAGATCAAGGAAGAAACCAGAGCGACGCTCCGGTGCATTCCGCTCGACCAGCCTGACCAGGTGGGAACGTGCTTTATGACCGGGCGGCCGACCCGCACCCAGGCTATCTTTGCACGAGCTTACTAGGGGCGGTTTGAACCGTGGATCAGCTTCAGTCCGTCCGGGCGCTGCTGCCCGGCCGGCTGGCTTGGGTTGCCCGACCGGGCAAAATCAAGCAAGCTGAAACTCCCCATCGGTTTTCCGTAATCATTCGTGTTCAAGGACACCTGCCATGCCGTCTGATGAGCCTCTTTCGCCCCAACCCGAATCGGAAGCAGATTCTGCGCCGGATACGGACCGGGTATCCGGGGAAGCCTCCGGGGAAACTGCGCCGGGCCGAAACCCCACGGCGGCGTCCGGGGAGGCTGCTGCGGCCACGGCGACACCTGCCACTGTTGAGGCTGTAAATGGGACGCCTGACCGGAACCGGGAAGTGCGGTGCCGTTACTGTGGGCAGCGCAATCGCGTCCGCGCCGACTGGACGCCACGGGCCGGCGTCCGCTGCGGCCGCTGCCGGCTGCCGCTGGATGAGCAGACACATCGCAAGTTTCCGGGACTGTCACCGCGCGAGTATATCCACCCGCTCGACTCCCAGGCGCTGGAGACCCTGCAGCTCATTCCGGGCATTGATCCGCTGCTCAAAAAGGCGCTCGAAATCACGGGCGAAACCTACCTGCGGGTGATGTTTACGGCCAACGGCGTCAAGGTTTCGGAAAAACAGTGTCCTGACCTGCATGCCAAACTGGAAGTCGCCTGCCAGACCCTTGGCATCCGGGAGTTGCCGGAGCTGTATCTCAGTGTGACGAATCCCCTGGGTGGCGGCGGGCTGGGCTTCAATGCCTTCACGAGCGGCGTCGAGCGTCCCTTCATCGTGTTGTTTACGCCGCTCATCGAACGGCTCGATGACATCGAGGTGCTGGCCGTCATAGCCCACGAACTGGGACACATCCACTGTCACCACCTGCTCTACAAGGTCGCTGCCGAACTGCTGTTTCAACTTGGCAGCTATGCGCTGTCCCGCGCGCCGCTGCCGCCGGGAGTTTCTGATCTGCTGACTTGGCCCGTGCGCAGTGCCCTGCTGACCTGGTATCAGAAGGCTGAGTTGAGCTGCGACCGCGCCGCCCAGCTCGTCGTTCAGGAGCCGCACGTACTGACCAAACTCATGATGAAGCTGGCCGGGGGGACGCTGACCTCGCGGCTCAATCACGAGGAATTCATTGCCCAGGCCCGCGCCTTCGACCAGCGCAATGAGAGCAACTTCGTTGACCGTTTCTGGACGTGGCAGATTGCCAGTGGGCGCACGCATCCCTTCCCCATCTGGCGGGTGTCAGAAATTCTCAAGTGGACAGAGAGCGAAGATGGCTACAAAAAACTGATGAAGCCCGCCGCGCTCGCCACCCTATCCTGACCGATTCAGCCGGTTTGAGCCGGCACGCAACGCATGAAGGCACTTTCGGCTTCCACTCCGCACGAACCCCGGCCGGACTTTCACGAATGGAAAACCGGCACGATCATTGTCGAACGGACAGGCATCCGGCGTCCGTTGTTTGCCCTGCGGCAGGCTGATCAGGTTCTGGCGCATCTGGTGTGGCAGCGCCGGCGCGCCGGACGGTACGTGGCGCAGGCCGACGGCCTGACGCTCGATGTGAGTGTCGCGCGCATGGGCTATGAACTCACCGTTCGGGATGACACCCAGGGGTTGTCCCGGTTGCGGATCAACCGCCGGCGCAATCCGCATCGCGCCCGGATGACCATCGAGTTACCGGCCGGCCGGTTTTTCGTGCGGCTGCGCCGGGATAATCGCCACCCCGGTGATTTTTCGCTTCACGTACGCCGGGAGTTCTACAAGCACGATCTGCTCGAAGTGCAGTTCGAGCGGGCGCAACTCAACACGCACCACGCTTCGCTGTCACGCCGTCTGCTGACCATCCAGGTGCATCCCGTCATGCGCTGGGAGGCCGTTCACTTCCATCATCTGGTCGCCTTGCTGGTGGGGTGCATCGTGTTCGTCGGCGGACACGATCAGTTCCGCTTCGACCCACGGGTGAATCCGTACATGGTCAAGCGGCGCGGATGAACATCCTGCACGTGAGTTCGGGTGACGGCTTTGGCGGCGGGGAGCGGCACGTGCTGGAACTCGTCCTCGCCCTGGCTGCCCGTGGACATCGGCTGCACGTGGCCACCCCGGCCGACGGGGCTCTGGCCCGAAGGTTGCGCGAAGCCGCCGGCGCGCAGCCATCCGTTGTGCTGCATCCGCTCCGTGTGCGTCATGCGCTTGATCCGGGGGCGATGTGGTCGCTGGTGCGCCTGGTGCGCACACACCGCATAGACATCCTGCACGCCCACTATGCGCGCGACTATCCGGTGGCCGCCGGCGTCGTCCGCTGGCAACGCCAGTGGGGAAACCACCGCCCGGCCCTGTTTCTGACCCGTCACCACTATGCGCCGTTGAACGGGCATCGGCTGTATGCCTGGTGGTTGAGTGTGGCGGAACGGTTCATTGCCGTATCGGGCTATGTGCGTGACCAGCTCAAGGCATCGCTCGGATGGGATGACCGGCGGTTCGTGGTCATCCCGAACTGGGTGGATTCCAGCCGTTTTCGCCGCCCGGCAGTCTTTGACCGGGCAGGCTGCCGCCAGCGGTTCGGCCTGCCCCGGGACGGGTTTATTGTCGGCTGTCTCAATCGGCTGGAGCCAGACAAGGGACAGGCGACGTTGCTCTTTGCCCTGGAACTGGCCCGTCGCCGGATACCACAGCTTCATCTGGTGCTGGCCGGAAACGCCGATGCTGCTTATCTCGCCCGCTTGCAGCAGCAGGCCCGGACGGCCGGTTTGACGGCTCAGGTGAGCTTTCCGGGCTTCGTCGAAGATGTGCCGGCCCTGCTTTTTGCCTGTGACGTCGTGGCCATTCCCTCCCGGAATGAGGCGTTTTCGCTGGGCGTCCTTGAAGCCTGGGCCGCCGGTGTGCCGGTGGTCGTTTCCGACGTGGGTGGGTTGGCGGAGTTGGTCGTCCACGAAGAAAATGGCTTGCGGGTGGGCGTGCGGGATGTGAAGGGATGGGCGGCTGCCCTGTGTCGGCTGGCCTGTGATACAGTGCTGTGTCAGCGGTTGGTCAGGGCAGGGCAGCAGGCCGTCGGGCGCTACACGCTCAGCCACGCCGTGGTGGCACTGGAACAGCTCTATCTGGCCCGGTCCACAAAATTCTGATTCAACAAATCGCGGTTTCTGCAACGGGATGAGCGGTTTGCTCGTCTGAAGTGCCAGTTGTCCAGGTTCAGGTCAGGAACACGCCCATGAGAGCCAAGGGATACGTCAGAAACCAGGTCATCCGTCGCGGATTGGCACTGCTTGCCCTGCTGGGGATGGTGACCGGGCCCTTCCCGGCTGCGTTGGCCCAGTCGGGCCGACAGGTTACACGTCCACGGGTTGTCTCTCCGCGTCCACCGGCAGAGCCTTCACCGGCTCCGGCAGAAGAAGACACCGCGCCTCCGACTTCCCGCCCGCGCCCCAGCCTGGGGCGGCGTGGGGAGGACGCCCCACGCCCGTCCGTGCCGTCTCCGTCCGCGCGGCCGCCGGCTGCTGACGTTGACGATGACATCATCACCATTCAGGCGACGCTGGTCACGATTCCGGTTATCGTCAGTGACGACTACAACCGCTACCTGCCGTTTCTGCGGAAAAACCAATTCTCCCTGCTGGAAGACAACGTACCCCAGGAAATCACCTTTTTTGCGTCCGAACAGGTGCCTTTTCACGTCGCCCTGGTGCTCGATGTCAGCCGCAGCGCCTACCTGAGCATTAACGACATGTGCAGTGCGGCCAATGCCTTCATTGACTACATCCGCCCGGATGACAAGGTCAGCGTCTTCACCTTCTCGGACAAGATTCGGCAGCTCTGTCCCTTCACCAGCAACCAGATGACGCTCCGGCAGGCCGTGGCGAGTGCCAGGATTGAAGGCGGTACCCGGCTCTATGACGCGGCCCAGCAAATTCTGGAGGGCTATCTGGCGCCCATCGAAGGCCGCAAGGCCATGATTCTGCTGACTGATGGTGAGGATACGACGAGCCGGCACTACAAGCCGCGGGATGTTCTCGACCGTGTGGCTGAATCCGATGTGCTGGTCTATACGGTGCAGTATCCCGCGGCGGACCCAAATCTGGTCCAGCCTTCGATTCAGTTTCCGTTCCCATTCCCATTTCCTCTGCCGGGGCGCCGTCCACGCCGTGGCCCGTTCTTCCCGCTGGACGATCCACCCCAGGGGGGCGGCAGCAGCCGGCAGGAACCGTCGGTGATGGGGATTGAGGAGACCTTCCTGCGGGACATCGCCACAATTTCCGGTGGGACGCACAATCCGTTCACCGATGTTGGTACGGCGCGGACGATCTTCAGAAACATTGCCGAGGAGTTACGCCACGTCTATGTTCTGGGCTACTACCCGACACGCGGACTCGACCAGCCGGGGTATCGCCGGGTACGGGTGCGCGTCAATCTTCCTGAAGCCAGAGTGCGAGCGCGTCCTGGCTATGTCGTCACCGAGCAGATGGCCCAGCGCAACCGGACGCCTGTTCCCACCAATGCCCGTGACTGATGCGTAACCCCCGGCTCGTCATTCTCGATTACGGCGTCGGCAACCTGCGCAACCTGGAGCGTGCCTTTGCCCACTTGGGTATTGCAGCCCGGATTTCGTCTGACCCGGAAGTGGTTTACCAGGCAACGCACCTGGTGCTGCCCGGTGTGGGGGCTTTCGGCGCGGCCATGGATGAACTCCGGTCGCGGGGACTCGAACCGGTCGTCCGGTCGGTGTCCCGGTCGGGTGTCCCACTGCTTGGCGTCTGTGTGGGCTTCCAGATGCTCTTTGAGACCGGGCATGAGTTTGGCCGCCACGCCGGATTGGGATTGCTTGAAGGCGAGGTGCTGCGCTTTCCAGCCGAAGTCCGGCCCGTGCCCCACGTCGGATGGAATCAGGTCATCCAGACTCAGGCGCATCCCCTGTGGAAAGGCATTTCCGACGGTGCCTTTTTCTACTTCGTGCATTCGTACTACGCCGCGCCACGGGTTTCCGGGCAGGTTCTGGGTGCTACTGACTACGGTCTGCGCTACGCCAGCGTTGTCGCGTATGACAACATCATGGGCGTGCAGTTTCATCCTGAAAAGAGCCACCAGGTTGGCTTACGCCTGCTCCACAACTTCGCCAGCCTGTAGTCGCACCGCGTGGCCTGCCACGCCTGCCTTGCGGCCTGTCTTGTGCGCACCGGCGAAGTGGAAAGCAGGACAAAAGGGCTGGAGAAGTTGGCGTGGCTACGTTGATTCGCGTGCGAGGCGTTGCCAGAGAAAATCAGCCAGCGGCAGGTCATCCGGGTGGGTGATTTTTAGATTCCAGCGCGGTCCGGGCACGATCCGTACCGGCACGCCCAACCGTTCAACCAGCATGGCGTCATCGGTTGCTGTCACCTGTTCGGCTGCGGCGCGCGCGTGGGCGTCCCGGAGCAGTCCGGTCTCAAAGGCCTGCGGCGTCTGCACCGCATAGAGGGTTGAACGGGGAGGGGTTTCGTAGGCCAACCCGTCCTGTACCAGCTTGATGGTGTCCGTGGCCGGGTGCCCGACCACAGCCGCGCGGTCGGCCCGGGCAGCAGCTATTGTGGCGGTGATGAGTTCTGTCGTGGCAAAGGGCCGTACAGCATCGTGGACTACGACCACTGAGGTTCCGTCGGGGACGGCCGCCAGCGCCAGCCGTACTGATTCCTGCCGCTCGGCTCCACCGGCAACAGCCGTGATGGGTTTTTCAACGGGGAAGGTTTCCAGCAGGGCGGCAAACACCGGCCGCGCCGTCGGCGGCAACGCCACGACGATGTGGCTTACATCCGGGCAGGCCGCCAACCGGCGCAGCGTGTGAATGATGATGGGACGACCGGCAAGTTCGAGAAACTGTTTCGGGCGGTCAGCGCCAAACCGGACGCCAAGCCCGCCGGCCGGAACAATGGCAACAGCCGTCATGCCCGGGCTTCAAGGATCATCGGCATGCCGTACTTCGGACGCAGGGTGATGAGCGGCTCCGGCACGACGCGCGCTTCAGGGGCCAGGCGTAGGCGCCACTTCTGCGCCAGAGTGGCCAGAATGAGTACGCCTTCCATCCAGGCGAACCCTTCGCCAATACAGGCGCGCGGGCCGCCACCGAAAGGAAAGTAACTGAACTTCGGACGTTTTTCCTTTTCTTCCGGCGTCCAGCGTTCGGGGATGAAACGCTCCGGTGCCGGGTAGAAATCTGAGCGGCGCTGGACAACATACGGACTCATGAGAATCAGCGCGCGCGCCGGCAGGCGGTAGTTGCCCAGCGAAAAGGCTTCGAGGGCGCGCCGTCCGAAGACCCAGGCAGGCGGATACAGCCGCATGCTTTCGGCAAAGACCATTTCCGTGTACTTGAGCTTGCCATAATCGGCGGCCGTGGGCAGGCGTCCACCTAAAACGGCATCCACTTCAGCGTGCAGGCGGGCTTCGACTTCGGGATGCTGCGACAGCAGATACCACGTCCAGGTGAGGGCATTGGCCGTGGTTTCGTGGCCGGCAAGGAAGATCGTCATCGCTTCATCGCGGAGCTGTTCATCGGTCATCCCCGTGCCGTCGCCTTCTTCGTCCTGGGCGATGAGCAGCATCGAAAGCAGGTCTCCCCGGTCTTCGCTGGTGCGGCGGCGTTCCCTGATGATGCGATAGACGGTTTCATCCAGCCGCGCCTGCGCTGCACGGAAGCGATGGTTGAAGGGCAACGGGAGTTTTTCGATCAGCTCGAAGAAGGGCAGCGTCATGACGGCGGAAAACAGTTCAATGACGGTCGTCAGTGCCGCTCCAATCTCATCGGATTCATTCTTGACTTCAGCATCAAACAGCGTTTTGGCGACCACCCGCAGCGTCAGCCGCATCATTTCCTTGGCCATGTCGTGTTGTTCGCCGGGCTGCCATTCATCGCGCATTTCGGCCGCATACTGGGCCATGATGCGCGCATAGAGCGCAATGCGCTCCCGGTGAAAGGCCGGCTGCGACAGCCGGCGCTGCCGTTTGTGAAACTCACCTTCGCTGGTGAGCAGACCGTTGCCCAGAAACTTGCGCGCCCGTTGCAGGCCGCGCCCCTTGATGAAGTTTTTGTGGTTGGTAACAAGAATGTCCCGGATGTAGTCGGGGTTGCTCACCATGAACACCCGCTCGCTCCCCAGGCGGAACTGCACGATGTCACCATAGCGGCGATACAGGCCCTGGAAGAACCGGAGGGCGTCCGTCCGAAAGCGGTAGATGTTGGCACCTGGCAGGGTCCGCGCGGCGCGTGGCGCTTCGAGTTGGGCAATCATGGCAACGTTGTTCCCGGCGGATGAAGTCTCTGTCAAGCCACAGGCGTCTGGACGGCATTTGCCGTCGCACGCCCGGCAGCGGCGAAATTGTATGTCCGGTCAAGCCATGACGCAATCGGGAAATTTGAGTTTGGATTCAGTTTTTACCGGCCCGGTTTTTACCGGGATGTACGTGTTTCCCACTGCCTGCCCGTCCGGCGCACGATGAGTTGCGCCAGCTCGATGCCGCTGGCGTCATTTGGCGGCCGGAAGTGGATGCGCCGGGTCTTTCCGACGATGGTGTAGGTGGCCCTACCTTGGGCGCGCAGGCGGGCCTGCAGGTGCGTCACTTCCGACCAAGGTAGCGTCACCTGCTGCCAGATGCCCTGATATTCAATGTGGGATGGGGTGATAGTGAGGTTGATCCGCGCCATGCTCCACGCCAGAAGCAGGGCCAGGATACCAAGCGGCATCAGCAGTACGGCGGCCAACAGGCTGCCAAGCCACAGCGGAAGCAGGAGCAGCGCAAGCCCAAGCCCATACACCGGGAAGCGCCACGGGGAAGGCAGCGGGAATTCACAGATGCCGAGAACATAGGTCTCGCTCTGTGCATTGCCAGCCCACTGCGGAGTCGGCCAATCGAAGGTGATGCGCAGCCGTGGGCCGCCACAGCCGAGTTCGATTTCGTCACCGCTGGTCAGGCTGGCCCGGGTAACGTAGTCGCCGTTGAGGCGCGTGCCGTTGGTGCTTTCCAAGTCTTCAATCCAGATGGCGGTGCCATCAAAGGAAAGTCGGGCGTGGCGGCCGGAAGCTGCCGTGTCGTCGGGGGCCAGGCGTACCTCGCAGCGGTGCGAACGTCCGATGACGACCGGAAGGTGCCGGATGACCTGCTGCTTCCCAGCCAGTCCGCCACACAGATGGTGAACCGTCAGGGTGACGGATGTGGTTTCGGGGAAACGGACGGCGGCTTCATTCATTGTCGGCATCGTCGCCTGTGGGGGCGAAGGGAGCAGTGATGACGCTCCCATCGGCAGACTTGAGAATGATTTCAATCCGCTGCTCGGCCGCCAGAAGCCGGTCACGGCAGTGACGCGCCAGCATCATCCCCCGCTCAAAAAGATCGAGCGCCGCTTCCAGTGGAAGCTGTCCGTCCTCCATCTGCTGGACAATCTGCTCCAGTTCGGCCAGAGCCGCCTCGTAGGTGAGCGATTCGGGTGCTTTGGGAGTTGGCATCAGTCCTAGAGCGTGCGCAGGTAAGCGATGAGATCATCGAGTTGCTGGGCCGTGTACTTGCTACCAAAGGCCGGCATTCCGCCGCCGCCTTTCTGAATCTGGGCTTTGACGACGGCAACCGAAACCGGGCGATTGGTGGCCGGCATTTTCCTGCCTTTGAACAATCCCTGCAAGCCGGGCCCGATATTGGTCGTTTTGCTCGTTGCGCTGTGGCAGGGGCCACAGGTTTCAGCAAACAACTGCCTGCCGGTGGCGGCGTTTCCGGTTGCTTTGCCTTTTTGCGCAACGGCCGCGGTCAGGCTGGTCGCCAGAGCGCCAAGCAGCGCGAGTGCCAGCAGGAGTGATTTGAGAGTGGTCATAATGTCTCCGGGGAGTAAAAAGCCCCTGCCGACACACACGTGGGCAGGGGCGGGAGTTGTGGCACAGGGTTAGCCCAAGTTGGACTGGTTGGACAGCCTATTTAACGACCGGCCCCTGAAGCAGCGGGTCCTTCTGGAGAACGAAACGCAGGAGTGCGGCATGCTGCGCCTCGGCCGCGCCGATACCGGCCAGCACCGGAATCAGTTCTTTGTCCGAGAATGACGTCAGGACCCCGATGTAGGCCCCAGCCGCCTGCTCTTCAAGCGTCAGGGCAAATTCGAGAATGTCCGTGGCTGACTTGATGTTCGGCACGGCTTCCGCAATGGCTTCATATTCCTTGGGGTCTTTCTTCGGCTCAACGGGCGTCCCGCCAAACTTCTTGATGACACTGATAAGGGAGTCCCGGTGCGCTTCGTGGTGGCTCATAAACAGCTTGGCCGCCGCCAGCGCCGGACCTTCGAGCAGTCCCGTACTGGCGCCGACGCCATAAGCGGCAATCGCCTGGTGTTCAAGGTTGAGCGCCACGTTGGCAATCTTCACGTCGCCGGCCCTGTCCGCGCCCAAGGCTACGGATGGCGTCAGAAGTGAGCTGCCGAGCATGGTGAAGGCGCTGGCCCCGAGGCCCACCACGCCCGCCTTGAGCGCCGCCCGGCGGCCGCGTTGAATGAGTTCACCGACTTCCAGGTACTTGTTGGTCAGGTCGCGTTCTTTCATTGGAATCACATCCTCCGAAAATGTGAAAAAACTGCGTTACAACGATGTCGAACGGTGTGACGAAACCGCACGACGGCTTCTTGAGTGCGCGTATGCCGCACATGGCAGACATACGACCAGTGGTTTGGCCCGGATGAATGTTTTTTGGAAACACTCCCCGCGGCCACAGAGTTGCGGGAGGTTTATTGCATCGAACATCAGGATGCAAAGTTTTTGGGGCTTTCAAGCCAGGGAAGCCCCACGGGCGAACCCTCTGATGCCTGCCGGGGGTGCAGGATTGTGTTGTGAGGGATTACCATGGCGGCGCATGTCGGCTCTGGCTGCTGCCGTACGGACACGCCGCGCTGGATTGGCCATGGGGGGCTTTCCATGGGCGGCTACGGCCCATGGGCGGCTACGGCGCGGCATCCCGGTGGAGGAAAGCCTCGGCGCGTGCCACAATTCCGGGACCGGCTGTTTCCGGTGTCCCGGCCGTGAAGGGTGGCTGGGGCGCATATTCAATAAAAAGCTGCATGAGTTCGGCCGTTTCCTGCCCGCATTCGAGCGCGGCGAGTGTCAGAGCGGCGTCAATTCCGGCTGAAACACCGGCCGCCGTAAGGATGTTGCCCCGGCGGACGACACGCGCCTGGCTGGGCGTGATGCCAAACTGCCGCAACATCCCGCGGGCCGACCAGTGGGTGGCCGCTTCGCCGCCGGTGAGAATCCCGGCGGCAGCCAGAATCAACGAGCCGGTACACACGCTCAGCGTCCAGCGTGTGGTGGGATACAGGCAGCGCAACCACGCCAGGGTGTCCGGGTTGCGCATTTGCGCCGGTGCGTTGCCGCCCGGAACCACGAGGATGTCTGCCCGTGTGACCTCATCACAGGTCAGGTCGGCATGAAGGCGCAGAAAGGTTGAGTCAACGGTGACAGGGCCCCGTTGCCAGGCGACAAACTGCACGACCGCACCCGGCAGCCCACGCAAAATCTCGTAGGGGCCAATGGCATCGAGAGCCGTCATGCCGGGATAGAGATACACGACAATGGTACGGGTGGATTCCATGGAGTGAAGGGCGGTGTGCCAACCGGAGGTTTGACAGAGAATAAAGGCAGACCATAGCATCGGACGGCTTTCCCGAACATCATCACACGCCCTTCCGTTGGAACATGTCCCTTTTTGTCCGTCTGTTCCGTACGAAATCCGTGGCGCGCATCCAGGCGGATGCGGCGTCCGGCCTGAGTGATCACGAAACCGGCAGCACCCTGGCCAAGGAACTCACCACCTTTGATTTGACGGCCCTGGGCATTGCCGCCGTCATTGGCGCCGGGATTTTTTCAACCGTCGGTAATGCGGCCTACAGCGGCGGCCCGGCCGTATCGCTGCTGTTCATCTTCACGGCCGTTGCCTGTGGTTTTGCCGCCCTGTGCTATGCCGAGTTTGCCTCGATGATTCCGGTGGCCGGGTCGGCCTACACCTATGCCTACGCCAGTTTTGGGGAACTCGTCGCCTGGATCATCGGCTGGGACCTGATTCTGGAATACGCCATCGGCAACATTGCCGTGGCCATTTCCTGGAGCGAGTATTTTTCCAACCTGCTGGCCGGGTGGGGCTATCCCATCCCATCCTACTTCCGCATGGATTTTCTCACCGCCAGACGTGGCTTTGCGGCAGTCAACGAACTGCTCGGCCAGGGACAAAGCCTCGAAGTCATCCGGGGGATGGATGGCATGGCGTCCCAGGTTACGGCCTATGAAGCCTGGCTCAATGCGCCGCGTCTGGGGGAGCTGCCCATCGTCTGCAATCTTCCGGCGCTCGCCATCGTGACGCTGATTACGGCGCTGGTGTACGTCGGCATCCGCGAGTCCAAGCAGGTGTCCAATGCAATGGTGGTCTTCAAGGTCGCTGTCGTGGTGTTTGTGATCGTCGTGGGGGCCTTCTACATCAAACCGGAAAACTGGACACCCTTTGCGCCCAACGGCTTGGCCGGGGTGCTCAACGGCGTGGCGGCCGTGTTTTTCGCCTACATCGGCTTTGACGCCATTTCGACAACGGCCGAAGAATGCCGCAATGCCCAGCGTGACCTGCCACGCGGGATCATCTACTCGCTGCTCATCTGCACGCTGCTTTACGTTCTGGTCTCCCTTGTGCTGACCGGCATGGTGCCCTACACCAAGCTCCAGGTGGCCGACCCGATGGCGTTTGTCTTCGGCAGAGAAGGGGCGAACCTGCTCATTGTCGAGCGTATCGTTGCCATCAGCGCCGTTGTGGCCACAACCACCGTGCTGCTCGTCTTTCAGATTGGTCAGCCGCGCATCTGGATGGCGATGGCGCGGGACGGTCTGCTGCCCAAGGTGTTTGCCCGGGTTCACCCACGGTTCAAAACGCCGGGGTTTGCCACCATTGTGACCGGGTTTCTGGTGGCGATTCCCTCGTTGTTTATGAACCTGACCGAAGTCACTGACCTCACCAGCATTGGGACGCTCTTTGCCTTCGTGCTCGTGTGTGGCGGGGTGCTCATCCTGGAGCAGACCGCGCCTTCCGCAGAACGGAAGTTTCGCGTGCCCTACATCAACGCCAAGTACATTGTGCCGGCCGGAGTCTTGGCGGCCGGGCTGGTCTTTGCCCTGTATCCGCCGGCAACCGCCGTGGCGCGCGATTTTCTGACCGTCACACCGGCCGCCGGGGAAAGCTGGCTGGGAGCCGTTTCGCACAAGGTACCCTTCCTGGTCTTTGCCGTGGGAACGCTGGCGTTGGCCGGGCTGTGCTTTCTCAAGAATCTTTCCCTGATTCCCGTCCTGGGGTTGCTGCTGTGCGGTTATCTGATGACGGAGCTGGGTATCGTCAACTGGCTGCGGTTTCTGGGATGGCTGGCGGTTGGTCTCATCATTTATTTCGGCTATGGCTTCCGGCACAGCCGTCTTGAAATGGAAGCCGGGGAGCAGGTTTCCGGCTGAAAGACGGAGGCGCTAGGGGGGAAGCCGGGCGTCCAGCGCGCGCAGCCGCTGTGCCAGGCGGAGTAACTCGGCATCGCCTATCGTTGCCCGTCCCTCGATGACGGCCTGGCACCGCTCGGTGACGGCACGCCACTCACTCATCGGATGCCCGGAACGTTCACTCGCCGCAAGGCACAACTCTTTGAGTGGTGCTGTTGTGGGGAGTCCCGTGTAGTGGCACAGCCGCCGGTGAAAGCGCCGGTACAGGTTTTCAATTGCCAGATCGCGTGCGGCGGCTGCTTTCTGAATCCGGGCCATGGCGGTGACAAACTCCAAGGCATTCGTGCGGGGTTTGACCGGCAGCCGCACCGGTCGTCCGAAACGGCGTCCCAGGGTGTAGGCTGCCAGGAGTCCCAGGGCGACGATGTGCCACACCATCCAGGGAATGGGTGTTCCCCGGAAATAGCCCAGCAGACCGAGCAGCCCGCCGTTGGTGGCGCGGTAGCCGTGATGATAGTCGTCAAAAACCACCTGTCCAGCGTTGTCGCGTGTTGCCAGCCGCACGAGATTGAGCAGAAAGCGTGCATTGTCGCCTTCGGCCAGACCCTGGTTGGCAATGACGAAAGGATCGCCGACGTAGATGATGCGTCCCGCCCCGTAACGGACTTCAGCAACGGCTGGAGTGTCCTGAACGCCGGCCAGTGGGACACAGGCCGTCATCTGAAGCGGAAAAGAAGGCTCATCCTCTATCTTGGAGATCGGCACCGGTTGCAGCATCACGGTTGTGGCTTTGGGAGAGATGCCCAACCAGCTTACGCCCTGAAAGGCACCGCCTGGTTGCCAAGGCACCGCGCGTTGCACCGGAACCTGACCAAAAGCCGAACCGGGACCTTCCGGCGGCAGGTATGAACCCGGAAGAAGCTGCTGACGGCCGAGCCGGAGCGGCCACGAACGCTCAAACATGACGAACGTTCCACCCCGTCCAATCCATTCTGCCAGCGCCCGGAGTTGCCTGGTTCTGGGCTTGGTACGGGGTTCGACAAAGATGACGACCCGCACATCCTGTCGGTCGGCCAGGGCCCGGTAGTCCTGTTCCCAGCGGCTGACCCGCACACCCGATTCCTGCAAGAACAGGTAAGCGCCCAGTGTGCCGTAGGGCCGGCTGGAATGGGTCGAGCGGTCGGCATATTCATCTGTTTCCGCATCGGGTTCCGGTTTGACGTAAAACAGCAGATTGATACCCAGCAGCAGAACGACCACGAGAACAACGAGCAGGCTGTTGGTCAGGGTTTGGCGGTTCATGCGGCAGGAGTTTCAGGTCGGGCCGGAATCAGGGGGACATCCCACCAGCAATGGCTGGGCAAAACAGGTCAGGCAAAACTAGGCGGCTGGCAGGGCAGCGCGCACTTCCTGGTAACGTGACAGGCAACGTTCGTAATCTTCCCGGCTGCCCTGGTGCTGTCCATACCAGAGCCGGTCGAAGCGGTCAGTCAACTCATGCACTGCCGGGTAAAGACGCACCTGGGCGCGGACGGCGGAGAGATACTCGCGGTTGGTCCAGGCCGGGTTCAGCGAGAGAACTTCCCGCCGGTCAAGTTCGTGGAGCAGGGCAATATAGACCTTGCGTACCGCCTGCCTCCAGTCGCCAGCTTCAGCCGCAGCCTGCGCCTGTGCCAACAGATCGTCGGCATCCAGATCAAGCGCGACGGGTTCGCCCAGAATGATGCGGACTCCGTCTTCCGCATCGGTTGGCGGTCGGCGCAGGCGGCGTACGAGCCAGACGGCCCCACCGGCAAGCAGGAGCGTCAGGCTGACCCACAGGCCCATTTGCACCCACTGGTTTGACCAAAGCCCACCACTTTCGGCATCAGATTGTTTGCCCTGGGGCAGTTTGCCAAAAATCTTTTCCAGCCACGCCACCAGCCACTCCCGCAGGTACTCAAGGGGGGGCTTGGTCTTCCTGATGGGTTGGAAGTCCTCGCGGGCAAGAATTTCCTGGACGTTAGCCATGGACCCATCTGGTACATCGTTGGTGTGGTGCTCCAGGATGGCGAGATGGGCTTTCAGGGAGTGTAGCCGTTCGTGGATGTCCGTCGCATCCGTAGCCTGACAGAGTTCGTCAAGGGCCGCGCGAAGGCTTCGGTTGTCCACGGTCAGCCGGCCGGTCGGGGTCGTAATGCCTGGGCGCTCCGGCAAAAGCCGATACAGTGCTTCCCGGTCATGTGGGGGAAGGCAGCGGTCCAGGGGCGCTACAGCGCCTTCAGCTTCATCGTCCAACGTGGGTGCTTGGGTGACGTGGACTTGGAGAGCGTTTTCAATGATTTCCCGTGCCTGTGCCAGACGCGCGCGATACGCTTCCAGCGACATTTCCTCCGGCACGGCGGCCCGGACGGGAAGTGTGCCGAGCAGCAGGCACAGCCACCACCCTGTCAGGCAGAGCAGACGCCATTGGGTATCGCCCCTGGTGCCATTCATGGTCAGTATTCGTAAAAGCCGCGTCCTGTCTTCCGTCCAAGCCAGCCGGCGGCGACATACTGCCGCAGCAGCGGGCACGCCCGGTACTTCGGATCGCCAAAGCCTTCGTAGAGCACGTCCAGAATGGCCAGGCACACGTCGAGTCCGATGAAATCGGCCAGTGTCAACGGCCCCATCGGGTGGTTCATGCCGAGCTTCATGATGCCATCAATGGCCTCGCGGGTGGCGACGCCTTCATAGAGGGCAAACATGGCTTCGTTGAGCATAGGCATGAGAATCCGGTTGGAGACAAAGCCGGGGAAGTCGTTGGCCATCAGGCAGGTCTTGCCCAACCTGGCGCCCAGTTCGAGGACGTAGTTGGCAGTGGACTCGCTTGTCGCGCAGCCACGGATGACCTCGACGAGCGGCATGACCGGCACGGGATTCATGAAGTGCATGCCAATGACCTGCGCCGGGCGTTTGGTCGTCGCGGCGATCTTTGTAATTGAAATCGAGGACGTGTTGGTGGCCAGAACCGTTTCCGGGGGCGTCAGGGCGTCGAGTTCACGGAACAGGGCCGCTTTGGCCTCGAAGTTCTCGATGATGGCCTCGACGACGATTTCTGCACCAGCCACCTCCGCCAGTTCCGTTGTCGGGCGGATACGGGCCAGAATTTCCTCCAGTTGGGCAACGGTCAGGCGTTCCTTTTTGACATCGCGTTCAAGGCTTGAACGGATGGTTGCCAGTCCACGGTCAAGGTATTCCGGGGCAACATCCCGGAGCACGACCTGGAATCCGGCGCGCGCGGCCACCTGGGCAATTCCACTGCCCATCGTGCCCGCGCCAATCACGGCAAATGTACCCATACAGACTCCTTCCGGTGTCAGACCGAATGCGACACCCCCAGGTCTGGTCTAAAGACCCGCCCCGTGTGGACAGCCATCAGTAGTACCGGTCACGGTCATCATCGTCATCGTCGTCGTAATCGTCATCGTAGTCCTCGTCCTCGTCGTCGTAGTCCGATTCGAGGTCGAGTTCAATCGGGTCGAGTCCGACCAGGCGGAGTATGGCCCCACATTCATCGCACTCGATGATGTCGCCTTTGTCCGCATCCTCATCTACGTGAATCGCTGCTTTGCACTCAGGACAAGTTCCCTGTGGCATGACCATCCATCTCCTTGGTTGTGCATGGCGGGTTGCGTGGCACGAACGTAATCCAGTCAGTAACCGGCTGCAAGTCAGTCCCTGCCCCGAAACGGAAAGCGCATAGCCCACGGAAAGCCTGCAATCCGCAGGCACCGGGTTTGGGGAAACGTGGATGTCTCTTGTCGGTCTGCGCGCTGACGGTTAGAGTCAACGCCTTCGTTCCTAAACCCATCGTTTTTTGGTTGTCCACGGATGTCATCAACGGAAAAAGCGGCACAGATCAAGCTTCTGGAATCCCAGTTGGCGCAGCTTTCTGCCGCGCCCCACACTCCGGCACAGGATGCTGAAATTCTGAGACTCCAGGCGCGTGTCCGTGAACTACAGGCGGAAATTCTAGGCGAGGCGAATGAAAGGCATGAGATGACGCCCATGGATCGGGTTCGGCTGGCCCGGCACCCCGACCGTCCGTATTCGCTGGATTTCATCCACCTGCTGTTTACCGACTTTCACGAACTGCATGGCGACCGTCGCTTTGCCGATGATCCGGCCATTGTCTGCGGCTTTGCCCGGTTTGAAGGAGAGCCGGTGTTCATCGTCGGGCAGCAGAAAGCCAACTACAAGCAGCGCAAGATGGAAGACCGCAAATACCGCAACTTCGGCATGCCCAAACCGGAAGGCTACCGCAAGGCCATCCGGTTGATGCAGATGGCCGCCAAGTTCCGGCGTCCGGTCATTTCCTTCATTGACACACCGGGGGCCTATCCTGGCATCGAAGCCGAAGAGCGGGGGCAGGGAGAGGCCATTGCCCGGAACATCATTGAAATGATGCGGCTGCCGACGCCCACGATAGGCGTCATCATCGGCGAGGGGGGATCAGGTGGCGCGTTGGCCATCGGTGCCTGTGACCGCATTGACATGCTGGAAAACACAATTTATTCCGTCATCTCGCCCGAAGGCTGCGCTTCCATTCTCTGGAGGGATGCCAACAAGGCGGACCTGGCTGCCGCCGCCATGAAAATCACGCCAGAACCGCTCAAGGCAGCCGGGATCGTGGATGAGATCATTCCAGAACCGGGCGAAGGTGCCCATACCGACCATGCCGCCGCGGCCGAAAATCTGCGGCCGGTGCTGATCAGGCAACTCAAAGAACTGAGCGCGTTGTCGCCGGAAAAACTCATCGAGCAGCGGTATGCGCGCTACTGTCGGCTGGGCGCTTTCGTTATCGAGAACTGAAGCCGGGTTCAGTAGTCTGCCACCTGCGCCTGGTAGCCGGCCACGTTGCGCTGCATCTCCACAAGGGAGTCGCCGCCGAATTTCTCGCACCAGACCTGCGCCAGCACCAGGGCCGTCATGGCTTCGGCAATGACGCCGGCGGCCGGTACGGCCGTCGTGTCTGATCGCTCGAAAGCTGCCGCCTGGGTTTCTTTCGTCAGGACATCCACACTTTGCAGCGCCCGGCGGAGCGTCGAAATGGGTTTGAGGTGTCCCCGGAGACGCAGCGGCTGGCCGTTGGTCATGCCGCCTTCCAGTCCGCCGGCATGGTTGGTGGGGCGGGTGAAACCCGTTCCATCGTAGGCAATTTCGTCGTGCAGTTGTGCGCCGGAACGTTGCGACACCGCGACGCCAGCGCCAATTTCAACTGCCTTGACGGCCTGAATGGACATCAGCGCCTGGGCCAGGCGGCCGTCGAGCCGCAGGTCCCATTGGGTGTGTGTGCCAAGCCCGACCGGCAGCCCTCGGACGACGACTTCAAACGCGCCGCCCAGCGTGTCGCCACGTTCGCGGGCCGCATCCACGGCAGCCACCATCTCGGCTTCAATGGCCGGGTCAATGCACCGGAGCACCGGGCTGTCCTGAACAGCGGCAATACGTTCCCACGGCGCATCGGCCAGAACGTCGTCAGCCGGAACGCCCCCGACGCGGATGACGTGACTGGCAATTTCAACGCCAAACACGGCCAGCAACTGCCGGGCGAGCGCCCCGGCGGCCACCCGCGCCGCGGTCTCACGCGCGCTGGCACGTTCCAGGATGTCCCGCAGGTCGTGGGTGGCGTACTTGAGTCCGCCGGCCAAGTCGGCATGGCCCGGTCGCGGGCGCGTCACGCGACGTGACTTCTTGGGGTCATCGGCAATGGCGTCCCATTCCGGCGTCGGCTGGCTGGCCATAACAGCCTGCCAGTTCTCGAAGTCGGCGTTGCGGATGAGCAGCGCCACCGGCGAGCCAAGTGTCCGCCCGTGGCGCAGCCCGGAAAGGACCTCAACCCGGTCACGTTCAATCTTCATGCGGCCGCCGCGGCCATAGCCAAGCTGCCGCCGATGAAGCTGGGCATCAATGGCGGCAACGTCAATCGGTAGCCCGGCCGGCAAACCTTCGACAATCGTGACCAGCGCCGGCCCGTGGGATTCGCCGGCCGTGATGAAACGCAGCATAACACCCGATCCTTTCAACCTTTCTTTTTTTGCCAACGGCCCCGGTTTCGTCCGGCTAGCGCGCTGCCGGCGGGGAAGGCGGCGCGCCCGGCCGGGAAGCCACGTCGAGCGCGGCCAGGTTGGCCCCCAGCAGAAGCAGCAGGGAAGACACAAACGCCCACATCACGAGCGAGACCGTCACGTAAAACGGGCCGTAGGTTTTGCGGAAGTCAATGAGCGGCAGGCAGGCCACAAAAACATAGTGCGCCGCCTCCCACAGCAGTCCTACCCAGACGGCCATCGGCAACACCCGCCGCGCCGCCGGACGTTCACTCGGCAGGATCATGTACAGCCCGAAAAGCATGCCGATGGTGATGGGCAGGGACAGCACCTTGGCCCCGACAAGCGTCATGAAGGATGCCAGGCGCGGCACTCCGGCGTTGCCGAGCAGTTGTGTGGCCAACCATTGCATACCGGCCGTGAGGGCGACGATCAGCAGGAAACAGACGCCACACACCGGTACGAGTCCCATGGCGAGCAACTGGCTTTTCCAGCCGCTCCGGGGCTGTTTGACGCGCCAGGCCCGGTTCAGCGCCAGTTCCAGCGGAGTGAAAATACCGGCGCTCGTAAAAATCAGCGCCACAATTGAGAACACCGCCACACCCCGGTTGGTGTGCTCTTCCAGCACAACCCGCAGGTTGCGCACAATGAAATCCTCGGCAACCGGCAGGTAAGTCGTCTTGAGCAGAAACAGCGTGGTTTCGACCCCCGTGTTCCAGTGCAGGACTTCGCGGCACGTCAACAGCACGAGCAGCAGAAAGGGATAGAGCGCCAGTAGGGCGTTGAAGGCAATGGCCGAGGCCAGCACATAGACTTCGTTGCTGGCCAGGTCGGCAATTGCCGGAAAAATGCGGCGGGCCGTGAGTCCAATGCGGTAGAAAAAGCCCAGTTGCCCTGGAGTTGCCAGTGGCGGAGCAACGTTGGGGGCGTGGTTGGCAGGGAGTGTGGTAGCAGGCATGTCCGAATTCCAAAAAGCTTTTCGTGCATAGGTTGCCGAAGGCGAGGCGGCGATTTCAAGGCACAGAGACCATCCGCCTGCCAAAAGGTATCGTCAGCCGGCCGCCGCCAAACTACAATGCGTCCCGGTTGTTTCGGGAACCATCGGGCGACGGCCCCCTTGACCCGGTAACGCCACGGTTCTGACAAGCCGCGTTCTGCGGCACAACTTCCAGCAATGACTTCTTCACGAGGTATTCAGACAATGAAACGTGCATTCAAACGTGCGTCGGTGCTTTGTATGCTGGCCGCCGCGCTGTTTGTGGCGGCCTGTACGGCCGCCAATACGGCAACGGCGACGCCGCCGGCCGGAACGCCGGCCCCACCCTTCACGGCTGTGGACAGCAATGGCAAAAAGCACTCACTCAGCGATTTCAAGGGCAAATTCGTCGTGCTTGAATGGGTCAACTTCGATTGTCCCTTCGTGGTGCGGCACTACAAAAGCGGCAACATGCAGGCACTCCAGCGCAAGTACACTGCCAAGGGCGTGGTCTGGCTTTCCATCAACTCATCCGCCGTCGGCAAGCAGGGATATTTCAGCCCCGCCGAAATCAACGCCAAAATCAAGGAGCGGAATGCCGCGCCAACAGCCTATCTGATTGACACCGATGGCACTATTGGCAAGGCTTACGGGGCCAAAACGACGCCCCACATGTACGTCATTGATCCCGAAGGCAATCTGATTTACCAGGGAGCCATTGACGATTCGGTGTCCACGGACCCCAATGAAAAAGCAAAGGTCAACTACGTTGAAGCCGCTCTCGAAGCGGCGATGGCCGGTAAACCAGTTGCCGTCCCGACGACAAAACCCTATGGGTGCAGCGTCAAGTACAAGTGACTTGGCAGACCTGATGTGAAGGCCGGACGGACGGAAAGTGGATTGGCACCGGCCGGTGACACCCAGGCCCAGTGAACCTGGCGATGCAAAAGGGGCAGATACTCCCGGTGTGCGCCGCCAGGTTTTCCCATGGCGGGTTGACATGGAAGCAACCCCGACCAGACACCCTGGCGCTACTGTCTAGCGTCACTACCGGAGAGAGAAATCCCCCATGAGCGAAGAAGCGCCTGTATCATTCAAAGTCAGCGATCGGCGGCTGTTCAATCCTGATGGGACACTCCGCACAGATGTGGAACGCGAAGTGTCATCTGCCGAACCCGAACCTGTGCGGCCAACCAGTGAACCGGCAACCTCCCCCCAGAATGCCGGTACGCCTTCTGACCAGCCGACGCCGCCCAAGGAAGACCCCCTGTTCAGTGATTTTGTGTTGGAGTTGGCCACCAACGCCATGGTGATGCTCGGTCTCATTGAGCATCCGCAGTACGGGCGATTGCCGCCGGATATCGAAGGCGCGCGGCACTATATTGACATTTTGGGGATGCTGCTGGAGAAAACCAAGGGCAATCTGGCACCTGCCGAAGAGCGTCAGCTCCAGGATACGGTTTCCTCCCTGCGTATGCAGTTCGTCGCTATCACGAAGCGGGTGGCGGCGCAGGTGCGCAAGGACACCTGACCCAATCACCACTTTGTGCCATCCGTTGGGAACCGTTTTTCACCACAAACGGTTCCCAACAAATACGGCTGAAGCCTTCCAGGCCGGGGCTGGCTTCTTCAGGCCAGCGCCTGCCGGACGCGCGACACGAGATTGGCAAAACTGGTTTCGTCTGTGACCGCCAGATTGGCCAGGATTTTGCGGTCAAGCGTGATACCGGCCTTCTTGAGACCGTACATAAACTGGCTGTAGCTCATACCACTGCGCCGTGCGGCTGCGTTGATGCGTACAATCCACAGCGAACGGTAGTCGCGTTTCTTGATGCGGCGACCAATGTAGGCAAACTTCAGCGCCCGCTCGACCGATTCCTTGGCGGAGCGATACAGCTTGCTCTTGGTCATCTTGTAGCCTTTGGCCAGTTTGAGAATCTTCTTCCGGCGCTGTAATCGTTTGTTCCCACGTTTTACACGAGGCATGGTATTTTTGACTCCTCAATACGCACAAACTTCAGAAAAGCCTGTTCCTTGCAGCTATCCTTCCGCCCGGCCGATACTTCCGGCTGGATTGCACGCTGCCGCCCAATGGGCCGCAGCGGCTGTCTCCTGACACCTCTTACCGATTGCCGTAGGGCAGCATCCGGCGCACGGTTGGCTCATCGGCTGGTGAAACGTAGGTGTCCAGGTCAAGATGACGCCGGCGTTTCGGAGATTTCTTGGTCAGAAGGTGACGGCAGTGTGAGTGCCCACGCTTGAACTTTCCGTTGGCCGTTGAGCGAAAACGCTTGACGGCACCCTTGTGTGTTTTCAGCTTCGGCATTTGCTTTCTCCTTGTGTTTCTCTTCGGGAACGATGCCCTGCGTCCATCATCTCGTGCAGGAAGTGCTGGGCCGTCACTTCTTGGGCGCAAAGATGACAAACATCGTCATCCCTTCCATCTTGGGGCGAACTTCAACCGTGGCCACATGCGCCAAGTCTTTCTCAAGTCGCGCCAGAACCCGCTCACCGAGTTCCCGGTGCGTAATCTCACGCCCGATGAAGCGAACTGACGCCTTCACTTTATCTCCGTCCTCCAGCGCCCGCAGGGCGTTGTTTTTCTTGAACTCATAATCATGCTCGCCGATGCTGGGCCGAAGCTTGATTTCCTTGACCGAGATAACCGTCTGCTTCTTTTTGGCTTCGTGCTGCTTCTTCTTCTGCTCGTACTGCCATTTGCCGTAGTCAATGATGCGGCACACCGGGGGGTTGGCCTGGGAGGCCACTTCGACCAGGTCCAGCCCCCGTTCTTGGGCAATGGCCAGCGCCTGCTGGGTCGGCATAATACCGAGCTGGTTTCCGTCCTCATCAATGACCCGCACTTCACGATGGCGGATGCGCTCATTCGTGGGCACCTGCGGGCCACGGTCGCGGGTGCTTCGATTGGGTGAGATGGCGATACGATCACTCCTTTGCTGGGGCAACGTCCATACCGGACCATGCCAGTTGTCCTTTGACCGCGCACCGGGCGCGGCCGTTGCTAGGGCGTGATGACACGCTGCTGAACTTCCCGGGTGACACGGGCGATGAAGTCGTCCATGGAAAATGTCCCAATGTCGCCTTCACTGCGCGTCCGAACCGCCAGCGTTCCGGTTTCGGCCTCACGGTCACCCAGGATGACCATGTAGGGCACTTTGCGCAACTGCGCCTGACGAATCTTGGCGCCAATTTTTTCGCTGCGCGCGTCAACCTCAACCCGCAGCCCCACCTGCCGCAGGGTCTGGGCGATCCCGGCGGCGCGGTCGTTCCATCGGTCAGCGATGGGCAGCACGGCCACCTGAACCGGCGCCAGCCACACGGGAAACCGGCCGCCAAAATGCTCGATGAGAAGACCAAAAAACCGTTCGAGCGAACCCAAAATCGCCCGGTGAACCATAATGGGCGGATGTGGGCGGTTGTCCGCGCCGATATATTCCAGCCCAAAACGCTGAGGCAGGTTGAAATCCACCTGAATGGTGGCCAGTTGCCAGGTGCGTCGAATGGCGTCAATCACCTTGATGTCAATCTTCGGGCCGTAAAACGCAGCTTCGCCTTCGACACGGGTGTAGGCCAGCCCCAACCGGTCGAGCGCCTGCGTCAGCGCCGCTTCCGCCAGTGCCCAGACTTCGGGGCCGCCCAGGTACTTCGCGTGATTTTCAGGGTCACGTACCGAGAGTTCAATCCGGTACTCGAACCCGAACGTGGCATAGACCTTTTGGGCAAACTCCAGGCAGCCGATGATTTCTGCTTCCAGGGTTTCCGGCGTGCAAAACAGGTGGGCATCATCCTGTGTAAAGCCGCGCACCCGCAGCAGGCCGTGCTGCACGCCCGACCGCTCGTAGCGATATACCGTGCCCATTTCGGCGTAGCGCAGCGGCAACTCCCGGTAACTGCGTGGCTGGGACTTGTAAATCTGGATGTGAAACGGGCAGTTCATCGGCTTGAGCTGATATTCGAGCGGCTCATCCTCGAACTGCATCGGGGGGTACATGTCACCCCGGTACTTGGCCGTATGCCCGGAAGTTTCCCACAACCGGCTCGATGCCACGTGTGGCGTGCGAACGAGTTGGTAATCGCGGGCAAACAGCTCTTCGTAGAGAAATTCCTGCAACAGGTGCAGGATGAGTGCGCCCTTGGGATGAAACAGAGCCAGCCCACTGCCGACTTCATCCGTAAAGCTAAAGAGGTCAAGCTCTTTGCCCAGCCGACGGTGGTCGCGGCGGGCGGCTTCTTCGCGCTGCTGAAGCCAGGCGTCGAGTTCTTCCTGGGTGAAAAAGGACGTGCCGTAGATGCGCTGCATCTGCGGATTGCGCTCGTCGCCCAGCCAGTAAGCGCCCGCGACGGACAGCAGCTTGAACGCCTTGATCCGTCCGGCACTTGGCACATGTGGCCCCCGGCAGAAATCAATGAACTGGTCGCCCAAGGTGTAGAAGCTGGGGTTTTCGCCGCCCTTTTCGCTGATGAAATAACATTTGAGTTCGTCGGCGCTGAATTTTTGCAGCGCTTCTTCGCGTGTCATCTCGACCCGGCGAAAGGGCACGTTCTGCTTGACCATCTCACGCATCCGCTTCTCGATGCGCGCCAGATCATCCGGGGTGAACGGCTTTTCCTGAAGAAAGTCGTAGTAAAACCCGCCCTTGGGATCATCCTTGAGAGCAGGGCCGGCGCCGAGTTTTGTTCCCGGAAACAGGTCGAGAACGGCGGCCGCCAGCAGGTGCGCTGTCGAGTGCCGGTAAATCTCCAGCGCCTCCGGGTCTTCGGGGAGAACCGGCTCGACGGTATCTGTCTCGGAAACTTCACAGCTTGTATCCCGCAGTTCGCCGTTGACGCGCACGGCGAGCGCCCGTTTGGCCACACCCGGATCGCGGGCCTGGAGCACCTGAAAGGCCGTGAGGCGGGAATGAGCGGATGCCGAAGCCGGTGACACTTCCATAACCAGACAACAACGAAGCGGGCGTGCCTGGTACGCGCGGCGTCGCCCGCCCTGAGTTTGCCACACCCCAACCGGCGTCTCCAGCGCCGTGCCCAAGTGTGACGCAACCAACCGATGCACCGTAAAGCCCGGTGGACTGGGGTGAAGGAAGTGGTAGTCGCGCACGGATTTGAACCGTGGACCCCTACCGTGTCAAGGTAGTGCTCTACCCCTGAGCTACGCGACTGCAAGTACCCAGACACCGCTTGGCGGCGCAACAGCAAGTTTTGAAGAATACTGGTTCAGCCAAAGGCTGTCAAAAGAAATCTGCGTTACGTTACAGTTCCCTGACCGGTTGGGGGTGGGGTGCCGGTTTCGTGGCCGGTGTGGTGGGGGAAGCCGGAGGGGCGTGGTCATGTCCGTCGGTATCGGTTCCGGAACCGTTTTCTTTGCCGCCGAAAAAGAAACCATACTCAAAGACAATCCCGCTTTTGCCGTTGCCTGGATGATTTGGAATTTTGTAAGCCACGACAATGATCTGGTTTTTCGTTGGGTGAAAGAGAATGCCGGGGGTGAAAAAGCCAAAGTCATGCCGGCCGTAAAACCACTCGCCCAGCAGGTAAAGCCGGTGCCTGATGAGGGGCTGCTCAACTGCGGCGATAGGGTGAACGGTCGTTTTCTTGAAGAGGTTTTTCGTGCCAAAGCTGACGCCGGCTGTCAGGCGGGTATGCGTTTGGGGCACCACCAGGCTGCCGTGGGAGCCGGACTCCAGCTTGCCGTATAGTACGCGATAGTGTATAATCATGCTCATGGAAAGCACTATGAGCACGGGCAAGGCAGCAAAACTCCTTGGTGTCTCGGTCAAGACGTTGCAGCGTTGGGAACGCGAAGGAAGGCTGATTCCGGTGGCCCGAACGGACAGCAACCGCCGCCTCTACACTGAGACGCA
>Ga0308389_1000318_pt1 | contig 36447 bp, 27 predicted proteins | sample Hotspr2Sample148_FD_202362 | JGI IMG/M metagenome (GOLD analysis project Ga0308389, IMG submission 202362) | Hot spring phototrophic mat microbial communities from Mushroom Spring, Yellowstone National Park, Wyoming, United States - 20040719_148 ... | reverse complement strand
ATGCCGTGGCGCGGATACAACTTCGAGGACGCCATCATCGTCAGCGAGAAGCTGGTGAAGGAGGACTGGTACACCTCGATCCACATCGAGGAGTTCGAAATCGAGGCCCGCGACACCAAGCTCGGCCCGGAGGAAATCACCCGCGACATCCCGAACATCAGCGAGAGCTTCCTGAAGAACCTCGACGAGAGCGGGATCATCATGATCGGCGCCAAGGTCAAGCCCGGCGACATCCTCGTCGGCAAGGTGACGCCGAAGGGCGAAACCCAGCTGACGCCGGAAGAGAAGCTCCTGCGGGCGATCTTCGGCGAGAAGGCGGGCGACGTGAAGGACGCCAGCCTGTACTGCCCGGCGGGCATCGAGGGCGTGGTCGTCGACGCCAAGGTCTTCTCGCGCAAGGGCGCCGACCAGGACGAGCGCAGCAAGGCGATCCTCGAGGCCAAGATGGAAAAGCTGCGGCGCAACCTCGAGGACGAGAAGCGCATCCTCGCCGACGAGCGCGCCAAGCGCCTGGAGGCGCTGTTCGCCGGCAAGGAGCTGCTGGCCGACCTGCACGACGAAAAGACCAACAAGAAGCTGCTGGCCAAGGGCACGCCGCTGACGCGCGACGTGCTCGACAAGCTGAAGGCGCGCGACCTGAAGCGGATGAAGCTCAGCGGCAAGGACCCGCGCCTGAACGAGGCCATCGACGAGATCGAGGAGCTCACCTCGCGCCAGATCGCGGTGCTCGAAAAGATCACCGCGGAGAAGATCGAGAAGCTCAAGAAGGGCGACGAGCTGCCGCCCGGCGTCATCAAGGTGGTCAAGGTCTACATCGCCATGCGGCGCAAGCTCAGCGTGGGCGACAAGATGGCCGGCCGCCACGGCAACAAGGGCGTCATCTCGAAGATCGTCCCCGAAGAGGACATGCCGTACCTCGAGGACGGCACGCCGGTGGAAATCATCCTGAACCCGCTCGGCGTGCCCTCGCGAATGAACGTCGGCCAGATCCTGGAAACCCACCTCGGCTGGGCCGGGCTGAAGCTCGCCAGGCGCTACGCGACGCCTGTGTTCGACGGCGCCACCGAGCAGGACATCAAGCGCGAGCTGGCCGAGGCGGGCATCCCCACCTCGGGCAAGGTGACGCTCTATGACGGCATGACCGGGCTGCCGTTCGAGCAGCCGGTGACGGTGGGCGTCATCTACATGCTCAAGCTCAGCCACCTGGTCGATGACAAAATCCACGCCCGCTCGATCGGGCCCTACTCGCTCATCACCCAGCAGCCTCTCGGCGGCAAGGCGCAGTTCGGCGGACAGCGCTTCGGCGAGATGGAAGTGTGGGCGCTGGAAGCCTACGGCGCGGCCTACGTGCTCCAGGAGCTGCTGACGGCGAAGTCCGACGACGTGTACGGGCGCGCCAAGATCTACGAAGCCATCGTCAAGGGCGAGGCCGCGGCCGAGCCCGGCGTGCCCGAGTCCTTCAACGTTTTGATCCGCGAATTGCAGGCCCTGTGCCTCGACGTGGAGCTGATCAAGAGAAGCCGCGAGCCGTTCGAGACGGCGCTGGCTGCGGACTGAATTCCGGAAAGGACAGGAGGCGAACATGTACCGAGCATCCCCTTACGACCGATCGAGCCTGATTGCCGATTTTGACTGCATCCGCATCAGCCTGGCCTCGCCGGAAAAGATCCGCAGCTGGTCCCACGGCGAGGTGACCAAGCCGGAGACGATCAACTACCGGACGTTCAAGCCGGAGCGGGACGGCCTGTTCTGCGCCCGCATCTTCGGCCCCATCACCGACTGGGAGTGCCTCTGCGGCAAGTACAAGCGCATGAAGCACCGCGGCGTCATCTGCGACAAGTGCGGCGTCGAGGTGACGCTGTCGCGCGTGCGCCGCGAGCGCATGGGCCACATCGAGCTGGCCAGCCCGTGCTCGCACGTCTGGTTCTTCAAGGGCCTGCCGTCTCGCATCGGCTACCTGCTCGACATTACGCTGCGCGACCTGGAGCGCGTGCTGTATTTCGAGGCCTACGTCGTGGTCGACCCCGGCGAGGTGCCCGGCCTGGCCAAGGGCGAGGTGATCACCGACGAGCGCAAGCGGCAGCTGGAGGCCGAATACCCGGGCAAGTTCGTCGCCATGATGGGCGCCGAAGGCATCCGCGAGCTGCTGCGCAAGCTCGACATCGAGGCTCTCTCGGCCGAGATCCGCGAGAAGATGAAGACCGAGCAGAGCCAGCAGAAGAAGCTGAAGTACGCCAAGCGGCTCCGCGTGGTGGAGAGCTTCCTGCGGTCGGGCAACAAGCCCGAGTGGATGATCCTCAGCGTGCTGCCGGTGATTCCGCCCGAGCTGCGCCCGCTGGTGCCGCTCGACGGCGGCCGCTTCGCCACCAGCGACCTCAACGACCTCTACCGGCGCGTCATCAACCGCAACAACCGCCTGAAGAAGCTCATCGAGCTGCATGCGCCGGACGTCATCGTGCGCAACGAGAAGCGCATGTTGCAGGAGGCCGTCGACGCGCTGTTCGACAACGGCCGGCGCGGCCGCGTGCTGCGCGGCGCCAACAACCGCCCGCTCAAGTCGCTCTCCGACGCGCTCAAGGGCAAGCAGGGCCGCTTCCGCCAGAACCTGCTCGGCAAGCGCGTCGACTATTCGGGCCGCTCGGTCATCGTCGTCGGGCCGGAGCTGAAGCTCCACCAGGCCGGCCTGCCCAAGAAGATGGCGCTCGAGCTGTTCAAGCCGTTCATTTACCACCGGCTCGAGCAGCGCGGCCACTGCACCACCATCAAGCAGGCCAAGGAGCTGGTCGAGCAGCAGGACCCGGTGGTGTGGGACATTCTCGAGGAGGTCGTCAAGGACCACCCGATCCTGCTCAACCGCGCCCCCACGCTGCACCGGCTCGGCATCCAGGCCTTTGAACCGGTGCTGGTGGACGGCAAGGCGATCAAGATCCACCCGCTGGTGTGCACGGCATTCAACGCCGACTTCGACGGCGACCAGATGGCCGTGCACATCCCGCTGTCGCCGGAGGCGCAGATCGAGTCCCACGTGCTGATGCTCAGCTCGCACAACATCCTGTCGCCGGCGCACGGCGCCCCCATCGCCGTGCCGACGCAGGACATGGTTCTCGGCCTGTACTACCTGACCAAGGCGCGGCTGGGCACGAAGGGCGAGGGCAAGAAGTTCGCCTCGGTCGAGGACGTGCTGATCGCCTACGAGATGGGCGAGGTGGAGACGCAGACGCCCATCACGCTGCGCTACACCGGCAAGGTGCTCGACCTGGCGACCGCGCGCGACCCGCAGGACCTGCTGCACATCGAGCCGGTCGAATACCACAAGACCGACATGGAGACCACCGTCGGGCGCGTGCTGCTGAACGACATCATGCCGCCCGAGATGCCCTTCATCAACGGCCTGCTGAAGAAGAAGGGCCTCACCCAGCTGGTGCAGTACTGCTACCTGAAGCTGGGCCTGCAAACCACGGTGAAGCTGCTGGACGACATCAAGGACCTCGGCTTCATGGCGGCGACCAAGGCGGGCGTCTCCATTGGCATCGACGACATGGTGGTGCCGGAGTCGAAGCCGCGGCTGGTGCGCGAGGCCGAGCGCCAGGTGGTCGAAGTCCAGAACCAGTACCAGGAAGGCGCCATCACGCAGGGCGAGCGCTACAACAAGATCATCGAGATCTGGAACAAGGTCACCGATGAGGTCTCGGCGGAAATGTTCCGCGTGATGGAGGCCGACGACAAGGCCGGCAAGCTGAACCCGATCTACATCATGGCCGACTCGGGCGCGCGCGGCTCGCGGCAGCAGATCCGCCAGCTCAGCGGCATGCGCGGCCTGATGGCGAAGCCGAACGGCGAGATCATCGAAACGCCCATCACCGCCAACTTCCGCGAAGGGTTGAACGTGTTGCAGTACTTTATTTCAACCCACGGCGCGCGCAAGGGCCTCGCCGACACCGCGCTGAAGACGGCCGACTCGGGCTACCTGACGCGCCGCCTGTGCGACGTGGCGCAGGACGTCATCGTCGGCGAGTACGACTGCGGCACCATGGACGGCATCTACGTCGAGCCGATCATCGAGTCGGGCGAGATCATCGAGCACCTGCGCGACCGCATCGTCGGCCGCGTGGCGCTCGAGGACCTGAAGGACTACGAGGGCAACATCCTCGTGCACGCCAACGAGGAAATCACCGAAGAGCTGGCCCAGCAGATCGAGGACGCCGGCGTGGACCGCGTCAAGATCCGCTCGGTGCTGACCTGCGAGTCCAGGCGCGGCGTCTGCCAGCTTTGCTACGGGCGCAACCTCGCCACCGGCCGGCTGGTGGAGCGCGGCGAGGCCGTGGGCATCCTGTCGGCGCAGTCCATCGGCGAACCCGGCACGCAGCTCACCATGCGCACGTTCCACATCGGCGGCGCGGCGGCGGCGGGCGTCGAGCAAAACAAGCAGGAAGCCCGTTACGACGGCTTCGCCAGGTACATCAACATCAACACGGTGCGCAACGCCCAGGGCGAGATCGTCGCCATGAACCGCACCGGCCTGCTGGCCGTGGTGGACGAGAAGGGGCGCGAGCGCGAACGCTACCAGGTGGTCTACGGCGCCAAGATCCTCGTCGAGAACGGCGCGAAGGTCGAAGCGGGCCAGACGCTGCTTGAATGGGACCCCTTCGCCTTCTCCATCCTCACCGAGGTCTCCGGCGTCGTCCACTTCAAGGACATCATCGAGAACCTCACCTACCACGAGCAGGTGGACGAAGTCACCGGCCTGTCGCAGTGGGTCATCATCGACTCGCAGGACGAGAAGCGGCTGCCGACGATCATCGTCCGCCCCGAAGGCGGCACGCGCCATGACGAGAAGAAGTACCTGCTGCCGACCAACGCGCACCTGCTGGTGCGCGACGGCAGCGTGGTGCATGCCGGCGACGTGCTGGCCAAGATCCCGCGCGCCACGACCAAGACCAAGGACATCACCGGCGGCCTGCCGCGCGTGGTCGAGCTGTTCGAGGCCCGCAAGCCGCGCGAAGCCGCGGTGATGAGCGAAATCAACGGCGTGGTCCGCATCGGCGACGTGGTCAAGGGCCACCGCCGGGTCACCGTGGTCGGCGACGACGGCTCCGAACGCGAGTACCTCATCCCGCGCGGCGTCCACCTCAGCGTGCAGGACGGCGAGCGCGTCAAGGCGGGCGACCCGCTGATGGACGGCCCGCGCAACCCGCATGACATCCTCCGCGTGCTCGGCGAAAAAGAGGTCCAGAAGTACCTGGTGAACGAGATCCAGGAGGTCTACCGCCTCCAGGGCGTCAACATCAACGACAAGCACCTCGAGGTGATCGTCCGCCAGATGCTGCACTGGGTGAAGGTGGACGACATCGGCGACACCGACTTCCTTCCGGAGGAAGTGGTGGACAAGTTCAAGTTCCGCGAGGAAAACGAACGCGTCCGCCAGGCGGGCGGCCGCCCGGCCGTCGGCTCGCCGGTGCTGCTCGGCATCACCAAGGCGTCGCTGTCCACTGACAGCTTCATCTCGGCGGCCTCCTTCCAGGAGACGACGCGCGTGCTCACCGAAGCCGCCATCAGCGGCAAGGTGGACTACCTGCGCGGCCTGAAGGAGAACGTGATCATGGGGCGGCTGATCCCGGCCGGCACCGGCATGGAGTACTACCGCCGCACCAAGATCGCGGGCGAGGATCTCGTGGAAGAACCCGTCCAGGAGCAGGACGTGCTCATGTCTGAGCCGCTCAACCTCTACGACGAGGAGACGCGCGGTAACTACCTCGCCGGCAGCGAAGGCAGCGACCTCAACTTCGACGACACCTTCGGCGACGCCGAGTAGGCGCCGCCGCCTTGCTTCCCTTTACATGGGCGGGCCCGGCGCCGGGCCCGCCCTTCGCGCCTGATCCTGCGTGGCTCAGCCGGCCGCGTGGGCGAACGCCAGCACGGACGGCTTCACCAGCTGCTCCCAGTCCTCGGTGGCCATCTGGATGCTGTCGCGGTGCGTGCCGGCATTGAAGCAGATCGTCTCCTCCGCCAGCAACAGCCCATCCACGAAGACCGGCAGGTCGAACAGCGTGCCGTTGCCGAAAGGCGGCATCGCGCCCAGCTCGCACTCCGGGAACAGCTCCTCGAGCTCCCGTTCCGTGGCCAGCCGCAGGTGCCGGCTGCCGAAGGCGGCGCGCAGCTCGTCCAGGTCCACGATGCGGTCCGCCGACAGCACCGCCATCGCGTAGCCGTCCTCCGAGTGCAGGATCACCACCTTGGCGAAGCACCGCGGCGAGACATGCTCGGCCTGCGCGGTCTCCCTGGCTGTGTAGCTCAGGGGGTGGCGGTCGTGCTTGTATGCCACCCCCTTCATCTCGAGAAAGGAGATCAGCTTGTCGAGGATCTTCATGATGACTTCCTCCTGCGGGGAACCGGCTTTGCGCCAGGAGCCTGCTTCTTGCTGAAGGCCAGCCGCTCCTGGCCGGCCGGCTGCGCGTGGGTGCGGATGCGTTCCACCGCCCAGGTGCGGATCACATGGGGATGCGACCTCTTGTCCATACATCGCCTCCTTGCGTCAGGACTGCGGCGGCGCCGGGAGCCGGGGGATTTTCCCGAGAAGCTCCTCCACCTGGTCGAGCCTCTCGCGCAAGGCGTCCCGGAACGCGCGCTTGGTGGTGTGGCGCAGCTCGGCCAGCAGCTCGCGCTGCTTGCACTCAAGGAGCTGCCCGATCAATTCCCACTCCTCCGGTTTCAGTTGCGGAGAAACCATGGTGTCCGTCGCCATGTTCACCTCCTGTCCAACCTTCCGCCCATAAATTACTCCGAATTCTTCCGCAAGGGAAGGGGGAGCTGCGCGGTGTGTTACACAGGAGGTGTATGAGGGGCCGGCGTGGCGCGGGTTCCGGCCGGCGGCCGGCAAGCCCCCGCACGGCTCGCCACGGGAGCCGCAAGGAGGCGGCGCGCATGAGGATGCTGCTCTGGGTTTTCGCGCTCCAGCTCGGCTCGGCCACCCTCGACCCCCGGTCGCTGCGGGAATTCGAAGCCTATATGGCCCGCGCGGACGAGGAGATGATCAGGCGCCTCCAGCAGGGCGGACCGTCCCGGCTGGGCGCGCCGGCCGAGCCCGCCGTCGCCCCCTGGACCGCGGTCAACCCGGCCCCGGTGACCAACGCGCTCATCCACGACTGGCTGGGCGCGGTGTTCGTTCCCGGCGCCCGCGTCGAGGACGCGCTGGCCGTTCTCCGCGACGTGCCCCGCTACCCGGAAATCTACAGCGGCGACATCTTGCAGGCGCGCATCCTGTCCGGCTCCGGCCCGCGCCGCAAGGTGCTGTTCCGCGTGGTGAAGAAGAAAATCATCACCGTCGTCCTGGAAACCGAATACGAGGTGGAAGATCGGATCTTCAGTCCGCAGAGGGCGCAGATGTGGTCGCGCAGCGCGCGCGTGGCCGAGGTGGAGGACGCCGGCAAGCCGACGGAGAGAGTCAAGCCGCCCGATACCGGCTGGGGCTTCCTCTGGCGGCTCCATTCCTACTGGCACCTCGAAGAGAGGGACGGCGGGCTGCTGATGGAGTGCCGGGCCGTATCGCTCACCCGGGACGTGCCCGCCGCCCTGGCATGGATCATCAATCCGATGGTGACCAGCCTGCCACGCGAGGCGCTGGCCGGGACGCTGGTCAAAACGCGGGCGGCGGTGGAGCGGCAGGCGGCCATGCGCCGTCCTGCCGGTAGGCTTCATCCAGAAGCTCCACCACATGCAGCACCCGCTGCCCCTTCCCGTGCAGCGCCGCGCCCGCTTTGAGCTGGATCGCGCAGCCCACGTTGGCGGTGGCGATGATGTCCGCCCCCGTGCCGTTCACCAGCGCCATTTTCTTTTCGAGGATCGACGCGGCCATATCGTCGTGGACGATGTTGTACACGCCCGCGCTGCCGCAACAGAGATCGGCCAGGGGCAGCTCCCGGAACTCGACGCCCGGAATGGCCGCAATCAGGTTCCGAGGCGCCTGCCGGATCTTCTGGCCGTGGGCGAGATGGCACGAGTCCTGATAGGTGACCACGGCGCGGATGGCCTTTTCCGGCCTGCGGATGCCGATTCCGTCGAGAAATTCCGTAATATCCTTCACTTTTGCGACAAATTCGGCAGCTATTCCGTGAAATTCCGGGTCGTTTTCCAGAAGTTCGTGGTATTCCTTGAGCGTCGAGCCGCAGCCCGCGGCGTTGGTCACGATGGCGTCGATGTCTTCCGCCAGGAACGCGCGGATGTTGCGGCGGGCCAGCTCCCGCGCCCGGGCCTTCAGGCCGGAGTGGACGTGGAGCGCGCCGCAGCAGGTCTGGTCCTCCGGGATCACCACTTCGCAGCCGTTTTCCTGAAGCACCCGCACGGTGGCTTCGTTCAGCCGCGCCGATGTGACATTGGCCAGGCACCCGGCCAGCAGGGCCACCCGTTTCCGCTTCTCCCCTTTCGCCGGAAACGTCTTTCCGATCTGCGAAAAGAAGAACGGCACTTCCGCCTGCGGCGCCAGCCGCTCGATCCGGCCCAGCTTGCCGAACAGCTTCAGCATGCCGCTCGCGCGCGCCAGCGACTGGAGCCCCGTCGCCTGGTAGAGGTAAAGCAGCGCGCCGGCGGCCTTGAGCCAGCCGCGGCTCACCAGAAAATGGTCGAACACGAACCGCCGCAGCAGGCGAACGTGCCAGGGCCGCCGGACGCAGGCCTCGATTTCGGCGCGCGCGGCCTCAATGAGGCGGCCATACGGCACCCCGGAGGGGCAGGCGCTTTCGCAGCCGCGGCAGGCGAGGCAGAGGTCGAGATGCCCAACGTAGGAGGGCGTGATTTCGGCCTGCCCCGTCGCCACCTGGATCATCTGGTAGATGCGGCCGCGGGGCGAGTCCATCTCCAGCCCCAGCTCGCGGTACGTGGGGCAGGCGTTCAGGCACAGGCCGCAGTGCACGCACTTGTCGAGATCGGCGCCGCGCGGCGCGTCGGGGTGGCGGTCGGGGAGCACCGGAGGGAAGACGGGCGCTTCAGATGCGGCCATACAGCCTCCCGCGGTTCAGCAATCCCTTCGGGTCGAAAGCGGCTTTGATCTTCTTCATCCAGTCGAGCTCGAGTCCCGGGTCGGGCCAATAGATTTCAGCGGGCGCAGACGCCCACTCAAGCAGCCTCGCCCAGGAGGCGCGCTCCGGGGCGAGCATCCATTGCACCGCCCGGGCGGACTCGTCAAACCCCAGGTAACTGATGCCGGTTCCGGCGCGGCAGACGCATGGGCCCGGGGCCGCTTCCAGCACCTCGCGCAGCGCGGCGATCGGATGTCCGACGCGCACGACGAACGGCTGCGACGGGGCGAACTCCTCCACCTTCCGCCACAGTCCTGTCTCGGCCTCGCCCTCCAGCCGCTCGGCGCCTTCCAGCTCGCGGTCGTAGCGGCGGAGCAGCGGCTCCGGCCCGCCGGCGCGCAACAGCAGGCAGAAGCCTTCGAGCCCGGCCAGCGCCGCCGCGGCGGGGTTGAGCGCGTCCAGCGCGGCGGGCTGCAAATAGCCGCGCAGAATGGCGTCCCTCCGGTCGGCGGCCGCCCCGGCGGAGGGGAAAGACAGCACGTAGGTGCGCGTGTGTTCGGGCTTCGGGGCGAGCTTGAAATTCACCGCCGTGATGGCGGCCAGCGTGCCGAAGCTGCCGATGAGCGCCTTGTGAATGTCCAGGCCGGCGACGTTCTTCACCACCATGCCGCCGGTGTCGGCCACCATGCCCTCCACCGTGGCGTAGCGCATGCCGATCACCATGTCCCGCGCCGCGCCGTACTGCCGGCGCCGCGGGCCGCACGAGTTTGTCGCCGCCACGCCGCCCACCGTCGCTTCGGCGGCGCAAGGCGGGTCGAGGGGAACCATCTGGCGGTGCTCGTCGAGCAGCGCGCACAGCTCCTGCCAGCGCATTCCCGCCTCGACGCTGATGGTCAAGTCCCGCGGGTCGTACTGCCGCACTTTGGCAAGCCCCGTGGTTTCCACGACGGCCTCCGCCTCGGCGGCAGGCCCGCCCATGCGGCGCTTGGATCCCGCGCCGCGGATTTCCACCGCGCTGCCTGCGGCCGCCGCCGCGGCGAGCGCCTCCGCCAACTCTTGCTCGGTGCCGGGCCTGAGGATGCGCATAGCCGCCGTGAACTGTCCTCATTCTGCCAGATGCCGCCGTGCCGCCGCAGGGTCGGATATGATGCCTGCATGGCATCCCGCCGGAATTTTCTTTCGACCGTCGCCTCCGGGCTGGCCACCAGCCTGGCCGCGCCCGCCTCGGTTCTCGGGGCGAACGACCGCATCCGCCTGGGCGTCATCGGCCCGGGTTCGCGGGGCCAGGAGCTGATGCGGCAGGCCCTGGCCTGCGAGAACGTCGAAATCATCGCCGCCGCCGACGTCTACACGCGCCGCCTCGAGGAGGCCAAAGCGATCGCCCCGCAGGCCCGGACGTTCGCCGACTACCGCGCGGTGCTGGACGACCGCTCGGTGGACGCCGTGCTCATCGCCACGCCGCAGCACCTGCATTGCGAACACTTCGTCGCCGCGCTCGACGCGGGCAAGCACGTTTACCTCGAAAAGACCATGGCGTTTACGGTCGCCCACGCGAAAAAAATGCGCGAAGCGTACCGGCGGTCCGCGGGCCGGGTGGTCGAAATCGGCCACCAGTCCTGCGCTTCCGGCATGATGGCGGACGCCCTGCGCTTCCTCGCCGAGGAGCCGATGGGCAAGATCACCGCCATCCATATGACGATGTACCGCAACACGCCGCACGGAAAGCCGCAGTGGGCTCGGCCCGTGTATCCGGACATGACGCCGGAAAATATCCGCTGGAAGGCGTTTCTCGGCGACGCGCCCGAGCGCCCGTTCGACCCGAACCGCTACATCAATTGGCGCTTTTTCCTGGATTATTCCGGCGGAAATGTCTGCGAAAACATGTGCCACCAGATTGCCTTCTGGTACAAGGCGCTCGGGCTTTCCGTGCCGAAGCGGGCCACCATGACCGGCGGCATCTATTTGTGGAAGGACGGGCGCGAAGTGCCCGACACGATGTGCGTGACGCTCGAGCAGCCCGAGGAGATGCTCATCAGCTGGAACTCGGGCTTCGGCAACGACCGCCTTGGCTCCGGCGAGGACGTGCTCGGAACCGATGGCACTATCCAGAAGGCAAGCCAGATCCGGTACGCGCCGCAGCGCGTCAACGTGAAGGACCGCGCCGAGCGGCTGGGCGCGAGCCGCGCGCCGCAACACGCGCTGATGGAGGACTTCATCCGCTCGATCCGGCAGGGCGGGGAGCCGGCCTGCCCGTTCGACCTCGGCTACCGCGTCTCCATCGCCTGCCGCATGGCGGTGGAAAGCTGGCGCAGCGGGCGCAGCGTGGAATGGGACGCCGCGCGCGAGGAGATCGTCTGAGGCCCGCTGGCGCGGGCGGCCGCCCCTGTACGATCATCAAGTACGTATGAGCACGACCAGCGCGAAGATCGGCGTGATCGGCGGCAGCGGGCTGTATTCGATGCCCGGCTTCGCCGCGCAACAGGAAGTGAAGCTGACGACGCCCTTCGGCGACCCTTCGGACGCCTACATCGTCGGCGAGCTCGAGGGCAAGCCGGTGGCCTTCCTGGCGCGGCACGGCCGCGGCCACCGCATCAGCCCCTCGGAGCTGAACTTCCGCGCCAACATTCACGGCTTCAAGCAGCTCGGCGTGGAGTGGATCATCTCGCTGTCCGCCGTCGGCAGCCTGAAGGAAGAGCACAAGCCGCTCGATTTCGTCATCCCGGACCAGTTCGTCGACCGCACCCGCGGGCGCGTGTCCACCTTCTTCGGCGAAGGCCTGGTGGCGCACATCTCCTTCGCCGACCCGGTCTGCCCGTCGCTCATGCGGCTGCTGCACGAGGCGTGCCGCGATGCGGGCGTGCCTTCCAAGCTCGGCGGCACCTATCTCTGCATGGAGGGGCCGGCGTTTTCCACCAGGGCCGAGTCCAATCTGTACCGCAGCTGGGGCATGGACGTGATCGGCATGACCAACCTCCAGGAGGCGAAGCTCGCCCGCGAGGCCGAGATCTGCTACTCCACGGTGGCCATGGTCACCGACTACGACTGCTGGCACCCGGAGCATGACGCCGTCACCGTGGCCGACATTGTCCGGAACCTGACGCACAACGCCGAAAACGCCGCCAAAGTGGTGCGCGCCGCCGTCCGGCGGATGGATGTCAACGCGCCGCGCAACTGTGTTTGCAGCCGCGCGCTCGAGCACGCGCTGATCACCGACAGGAAGGCCGTGCCTGCGGAAACCCTCAGGAAGCTGGAGCTGATCGTTGGCAAGTACTTCGCCCAGTGAGCTGGCGGCGGAGCTGCTCCGGGCCTGCCTCGACGGCCGGCCCGCGTCGGAGCAGGCTCTCGAAGAGCTGGTCCGGGCCGCCCTCGACCCGGACCCGGCGCTGGCCCGCGCGGCGGCGCGCGCCCTGTTTGCCGGGCTGGCCGAGCCGCTGGCCGACCGCTTCGAGCCCGCCCTGTGCGAGGCCTACGCGCGCCTGTTCAGCCGCGTGCTGGAGTCCGCCCTGCCGGAACAAAAAGCGCCGGATTTGTACTCCCGCTACCAGCAGGTGCGCCGCGTCCGCCGGGTGGAGTTTTCCCCCGCGCGGGTGTTCGTGCTGTCGCGGGTGACCCTCGGGGCGGATGTCGCCGTCACCAGCGTGGTTCTCGGCGCCGCGCGGCGGCGCTTCCCGGAAGCGGAGATCGTCTTCGCCGGGCCGCGCAAGAACGCGGAGCTGTTCGCCCGCGCCGGCTGGCTGCGGCACTTTCCGGTGGAGTATCCGCGGCTGGGGACGCTGGCCGAGCGGCTCGCCGTGCGGGGCGCCTTGCAGGAGGCGTTCGCCGGCGAAGGCGTGCTGGTGCTCGACCCGGATTCGCGCCTCACGCAGCTCGGGCTGCTGCCGGTGTGCGAAGCGGAAAGGCACTTCCTGTTCGAGTCGCGCGGCTACGGCGGCGAAGGGCGCGCCTCGCTCACGGCGCTGGCGCAGGACTGGGTGCGGCAGGTGCTCGGCGTCGAGGACGCCGCGCCGTGGCTCGAGCCGCGCTTCGCCTGCGGCTTCGGCTCGCAGCCGGTGGCCGCCGTGAGCCTCGGCGTCGGCGAGAACCCGTTGAAGCGCGTGGAAGACCCGTTTGAGGAGGAGCTGCTGGTGCTGCTGTCGCGCCGCATGGGGCTGGTGATGGTGGACGCGGGCGCGCCGGGCAGCGAAGAGGAACAGCGGGTGCGCCGCGCCGCGGAGCGGGCGCTCCGGCGCGGCGCGCGCGTCGGCATTCATGAAGGGCCGTTCGCGTCCTTCGCCGCGTTGATCGCCGCATCGCGGTTCTATGCCGGCTACGACTCGGCGGGGCAGCATGTGGCGGCCGCGGCGGGCGTGCCGCAGGTGTGCGTGTTCAACGGTTATGCCTGCGAGAGGGCGCTCGAGCGGTGGGCGCCCGACGGCCCCGCGCCCGCGGCCGTGGTGCGCGCCGCCGGGCGGAGCCCGGAGGATGTGCTCAACGAGGTGGCCCGGGCGCTGGAGACGGGCTGCCGCCCGGATGCCGCTTCTTCACCATCTTGAGTTCGTTCATCTGGCCGGGGATCATGCGGTACTGCACGTCGTCCATGATGTTGCGGATCAGCCGCAGCCCCAGCCCGCCGCTCTTGCGCTGGCGGATCAGCTCCTCGACGGGCAGCATCGGCGTCCGGGTGGGGTCGAATCCCTTGCCGCGGTCGATCACCTCGAAAACAATCTCGTCTTCGTCGACGGTGACGCGCACGGTCACCTCGTGCGAGGCCTCGTTGTCGTAGGCGTGCTCGATGACGTTCGTGCAGGCCTCGTCCACGGCGAGCGCGAGCCGGGCGGTTTCGTTCTCGTCGAAGCCCGCCTGCTCGCCGATGGCGGAGACGAACTCGCGGATGAGCGCGAGGTTCTCCGTCGAAGACGGCACCTGAAGACAAAAGGTGCGCTCGAAGCTCGCCATCGCTTCAGTCCTTCCCCGGCTGCTGCCCGAAACGCGCCACGGCCTCTTCCACGGTCGGCTGGATGTCGAACAGGGCCGGGAAGCCGAGCACGTCGAAGACCTGGTAGACCTTCGGCTGGACGGCGGCGATCTTGATGTCGCCTCCCGCCTGCCGCGCCTCGTCGATGTAGATCATGAAGACGCCGAGACCCGCCGAAGAGATGTAGTCCAGCTCGCTGCAATCGACCACCAGCCGTTTGTGGCCCGCTTGCAGCTCCTCGCCGACGGCGGTCTCGAACTGCGGCGCAGTGTGGGCGTCCAGGTAGCCCTTCAGCGCCAGCACCCGCACCGGTCCGTCGTTTCTCGTTGTGATGGAAAAGCTGCGTGTCACGGCTGGTTCAAACCTCGTCCTGCACCGCTGCGCCGGAAACGCCGCCGCCCGCGGGCGCCTCTGCGGGGCGGCAGCGGAGCACGAGCAGCGTCCAGTCGTCATGCAGCTCCGCGGTTGCCCGGAAGCTGCGGGCCTCTTCCATAATCGCATCGGCCAGCCGTTGTGCATCCTCGCCTGCATGGCGGCAGACCACTCGGGCGAGCCGCTCTTCGCCGAACAACTCTCCTTCGGGATTCATGTCCTCCGTGACCCCGTCCGAATACATCACCACCACGTCGCCCGGCTCCAGTGCGAGCGGCTGCGTTTCGAGGTTCGCCTCGAACGACGGCCCCGCGGTGAGCCCCAGCCCGATGCCTCGCGGCCGCAGAAACTCGCATTGGCCGGTGCGCGCGCGCCACAGCAGCGGCGGGTTGTGGCCGGCGCGCAGGTGTTCGGCGCGCCGCTTCGCCGGATCGAGCAGGATCACGGACAAGGTGATGAACATCCGCCCGCGGCCCGCGCCCGCCACCGCCTGGTTGAGCCGCGAGGCCAGAGTTTCCAGCGGCGGCGCATGATGGGCGGCCGAGGCCAGCATTCCCTTGAGCATCGTCATGTACAGCGCCGCTCCCAGCCCTTTGCCGGAGACGTCGGCCACGCAGAGCATCCAGCGTCCATGCGGCCACGGCAGGCAGTCGTAAAGGTCGCCGCCCACCTCCCGCGCCGGGTGGCAGACGGCGGCCACGTCAAAGCCGGCAATGGCAGGGGGCGCCGACGGCAACAGGTCCCGCTGCGCGCGGCGCGCCACTTCGAACTCCGCCCGCAACTTTTCGCGCTGCGAGCGCGGCGGGGCCGCAGCCGCCTCGAGCATGCGGCTGACGGCAGCGTCTTCATCGGCCGCAGGCAGCAGGAACGACGCCGCCAGGGCCGCCGCCGCGAAGCCGAAAAACAGCGCCAGCATCTGCCAGCCCGCGGCCTCCAGCGAGGCTGCCGGCAAGTGCACGAGCCGCGCCCCCTGGACGGCGGCGTGCATCCCCAGCGGAGCGAACCAGGCGCCCAGCAGGCCCGCATGGAGGTACGTGAGAAGATAGCCGGCCGTCATGGCAGCCCCGCAGGCGAGATTGGCGAGATGCCCCGGCGGGAACGGCGACCGCGGCAGCGTGGCCACCAATGCGCCCGCGCCCGACAGCACAAGCCACCGCAGCCACCGCCTGCGGATCCGCCCGGCGGTCCAAGGCGCCAGGAAGATCACCACCAGATAGACCTCCCAGGCCGAGGCCAGCCCCTCCAGCGGCTCCAGGAAGGGCATCGGCGCCATGAGGCCCCCGGCGCCTTCCAGAAAACGCACCCGGGGGCCGCCTGCGGCGGCGGCGACCCAGTACGGCACGGCGCCGATCAACACGCCGGCCGTCATGCCGACCCAGATTTGCCCGGCGGCCTGGCGGTTCTTCCAGCAACCGCGCACCAGCAAGGCCGCCGGGGCCCACAAGCGCATCTGCGACGGCGGCACGGATGCCCAGGATGCCGCCAGCAGGAGGTAAATCCCCAGCAGCACGAGCAGCGATACCGTGAGGCCGAGCAACAGCCGCGTGTCCCCGACCAACCCTTCGTCGAAGGAGCGCAGCAGCGCCTCGTTCTGATAGCTCCCCGAAAGAAACATCGACGCAATGGCGATGGCGGGGACCCAGAGGAAGCGTGCGGCAAAGCCCAGCGGGTCCGTGCGGCGCAGCAGGCTGGAGAACAGGGACCAGGCGGCCAGCACGGCGATGGCAGCGGCGGCCAGGGGCGCCAGCGCCATCAGCAGCGCGCGCTGCCAGCCGCTGCGCCGGGCTTCGTCCGCGGCCTCTCTCGGCGCCGAGAACTCGACGCTGCTGTTCACCACGCGCCCGTTGCGGGTGATCACGACGACGCGCGCCAGCACCCCGTTCAGCGCCGGGTCCAGCCACTCCCATGCGCTGCGGCTGCCTTCGAGCGTGCGCACGTTGTCCGCCGTGCGGACGAATTCCGGCGCATTGGCGCCGGCAAGCCGCGCGAATTCGGTTTCGGCGGCGTCTGCGCGCATGAGGCCCGTCGGGTTCCGCCGCCGGTCGAGGAAAGACAGCGGACGCCCGTCGGCCGTCATGGTGACGAGCACCGCGTCGCCGCGGCCGTCGAAAGCGAGAACGCGGATGCGGATCGGCGTGAAGACCCGCGCCACGCGGCTTGCCGGCGAGGCGCGCCGAATGCGCATCAGCGCCGGGTCCGTTTCGCTGGTCACCGCGAAGCGCCAGCCGCGGATCTCCACGCCGTACTGGGCGGCCCACCGCGTGGCAATTTCGATCGCTTCCTTCCGGCCGACCGTGACCCGCGAGTCGCCGAGAGCCGCGTCATGGCGCGGCATCCAGTGCCACAGGGACAGTAAGCCGGCCACGGCGGCCGCAGCGGAAACGGCGCGTTTCATGCGGCCGCCTCCTTTGCCGCGGTTGCAGGGCACACGCAGAGCAGCACGGCCGTCAGGTCGTCCTCGGCCGGGCCCTGCTCCCGGCCGAGCCGCGCGAGCGCGCTTTCCAGCCACGGCTGCAACGGCGGCGGGTCCTCCGAAGGCAGGGCGGAAAGCAGGCTCTCCGGCGCGGTCATGTCTCCGGGACCTTTCAGGCGGAACATGCCGTCGGTGCAGATCAGCACGGCGTCGCCGGCCTCGAGCCGCGTGCGGTAGACGTCCAGCGTCAGGCCGGCCGTCCACACCGGCAAGGCCGGCTCGAATGCGAGCTGGAATTTCCGCCGCAACAGGATGCGCGGCCACGCGCCCGCTCTGGCCATTTCCAGGCTTCCGCTGGCCGGGTCGAGCGCCACCATGGCGAAGCCGATCTTTTCGCCGCTGCGGTGCAACACCCCGCCCAGCTCCTTCTCCAGCCGGATCAGGGCCTCCTGGACGGGCGCCCCGGCCGCGTTTTCCTGCATCAGGAAACCCTTGGCCAGGGCGATGGTCATCGCCGAGGCCAGCCCGTCGCTGCCGCCTTCGGCCATCACCACGCACAGCCGTCCGTCGGGGCGCAGATAGAAATCGTAGAAGTCGCCGCCCACATCCTGCGCGGCGCGGCAAACCGCGGCGATGGCGACGCCCGGCACCTCGGGCGGGGTAACGGGCAGCAGCATCCGTTGCGCCTCGCGGGCCGCGGCGAGCTCGGCTTCGAGCCGCATCCGTTCGGCCAGCCGCGCCGCGTGCGCCGGCCGGACCTCGTCGTCGCGCCAGCGGCGCCCCGCCCACGCCGCGGCCGCCAGCGGCAACGTCAGCGCTGCCGCGGCCGCCGAGACCGCATCCAGGCGTTCCCGCCAATACGGGGCAGCCGCCATCAGCGCGGCGATTTGCAGCAGCAGGCTCAACGTGGCCGCCGCCATCACCGCGCCCAGGTAATCGAAGGTGAAAAAGGCCAGCAGCACGGCGCCGCCCATGGCCGCGGCTTCGGCCAGCGAGGCCCGGCTCAGCGCGTCGGCGCCCTGGCCCTGCGGCGCCAGCAGCAGCGTGACGAGCGCCAGCAGCGCGACCCGCGCCCACGGCTGCTGCACATGGCGCCGCAGGAAGGTGAGCGGCGCCAGCAGGACGAAGACGCTCAGCGTCACCGCCTGGAGCGGCGTGTTCGTGTAAAGCTCGATCAGCGGCCAGCGCCCGAAGGTGAACCCGATGGCGCGCAGCGTGCTTTCGGTCAGAGGCAGGTCCAGCGCCGCCCGGGCCGCGATCAGCGCGAAGAACCACCACCCGGCCCACGCCAGCCCCGCCACGACGGAGACCCCGATGTTGGACGAGAGAATCCGCCCCGTGAGAGCCGCGTCCAGCGAGGTGAGCTTCCCCGGCCAGCCCTCGCGCAGCTCGCTTTCCCCGGCGCCGTAGGCGATGCCGAGCACCGCGCCGACCAGCGCCGAGGTGACGGCCAGCAGCGCCCACCGGATGGCCGTCGCGGCCCGCGTGAACTGCTGCGCGTCGAACCGCTCCCCCATGGTGTCCGGGTCGGCGAAGGCCAGCAGGAGGTTGGCGGCGATGAAGGCGGCCATCAGGAGCAGCGCGCGGCCGTGCGGCGCCTCGTGTTCCATGCTGCGCCGTGCATAGCGGTAACAGGCGTACACCACCAGGAAGACGATCACCAGAAGCCGCATCGCGCCCCACGATTCCGCCCACGCCGCCGGCCGCGAAACGGCGCGGCCGAGAAAATCCGCCGAAAACACCGGCTCCACGCTGCGGCCGATCACGCGCTCTCCAAGCACGTCGATCCGCATCACCAGCTCCACGCCCGGCGCGTTGCGCGGCTCGATCCGCCAGGTGAAGCGGCGCACGCCCGCCACGCCGGCGTCGGCCGTGATGCCGGATTCCGGCTCGCCCAGGAACCGCACCGCCATGTTGCCAATCCAGTTGCGCAGCTCCTCCTCGGCCACCTCGCGCGCGGCTTCCTCCGGGAGGATCTCGGCCGGGGGGCGCAAATCGCGCCCGCCGACGCGGAAGTCGGTCACAAAGCCCCGCGGGCCGATGTCGGCGCGAACCCAGAGGCCGAAATCCGGCCTCACCAGCAGGACCTGCGCCACCGCCTCGGGCAGGAAGCGGCGCACGCGGAACTGCTCGCCCACCTGGCGTTGCCGGAACCAGGCGAGCGTGGTGGAACGGATCTCGAAACGCACATGGTCGCGCCATTCCTCCGTGTCCAGCCCGTGGGCCCGCGCCGCCTCGCGCGCCAGCTCCACGGCGCGCGTCCGGTCGACCAGCATGCGGAAGCCCGGGCCCCGCGTCCGGTGCTCGTGGATCCAGAAGCCGGCGGCCAGGGCCAGCGGCGACAGAAGCATCAGCGCGCCCCAGGCCCGCCGCCGCCAGCCCGGCCGGAGGGAGGTCTCGAACGGCTTCAGAATCGCGTCGAAATCGCTCATGCCTGTTCGGGCGCCCTGCGCACGACCATCACCGTGATGTCGTCATATTGGGGCGTCTCCTCCACGAAACGGCTGACCTCTTCGAGCAGCCCGCCGCAGATCTCCTGCGCCGTGCCGCCGCCAAGGCGGCGGACGCAGGCGACGAGGCGTTCCAGGCCGAATTCCTCCTCCGCCGGGGAGCGCGCATCGGTGACGCCGTCGGAATAAATCACCAGCACGTCGCCCGGCTTCAGCTGCAAGCTTCGTGATTCGTACTTTACTCCAGGAAACATTCCCACGGGAAGCCCCGTGGCTTCAAGCAGCTCGGTCCGCCCGCCGCCTTGCAGCCAGATCGCCTGGCACTGCGCGGCGTTGACATACTCCAGCGCGCCGGTGGCGGCCTCGTAGCGGGCCATGAACAGCGTGGCGTACCGGTTGCCCGGCATCGACCCGCACAGCAGGCCATTGGCCCGCGTCACCAGGTCTGTCAGCTCCAGCGGAAAGGCGAGCAGCGTCCGCAAGGTGGCCTGGATGGTCGCCATCAGCAGCGAAGCCGAGATGCCTTTGCCGGCCACGTCTGCGACGATCAGCAGCGGCCTTTCCGGCTCGCCGAGCACGTCGTAATAATCGCCGCCGACCAGCCGCGCCTGGCGGTTGGCGGCGGCCAGCTCCAGCCCCGGCACCGCGGGCATCGTCTTGGGGAACAGGTCCTGCTGGATGGCCGAGGCCAGCTCGAGCTCGCGCTCCATCTGGCGGCGGTAGAGCGTGTCCTGGAATCTCCAGGCGTTGTCGAGCGCCACCGAGGCTTGCGCCACCAGCGCCGTGCAGAACTCGACGTCTTCCGGCGTGTAGCCGTGGCCGGTGGCAGGCGCGCCCAGCGCCACCACGCCGATGGTCGCGTCCCCGCTGCGCAGCGGCACCAGCAGGAATTCGCCGTCCCGCAGCGGCTCGGCGGCCCCGCCGGCCATCGCGCGCCAGCGCTCCAGCTCCTCGTCGCCCACGTTGCGAGCGGCCTTCAGCGGCTCGCGGCCCGGCGGCCAGTCCAGAAGCGCGTGCCGGCGCACCGTCCACCGCCCGCTCAGCGTGAGCATCAACAGGCGGGCGATTTCTTCAGGGTCGATGGTCGATGAGAAGGCGCGCGCCAGCTCCACCAGCGTGTTCAGCTCGTGGATCTTCTGCGCCAGCTCGCGGTTGGCGGCGACGATTTCCTCGTGGGCCAGCGCGTTCTCGATGGTCGCCGAGGCCAGCGACAGCAGCGCATCGAGGAACTCGCGCTCGCTCGAGTCGGAGTCCCACCCCGGGCGCCGCGGCGTCGGCAGGGCGAGGAAGCCGGCCTCGCGCGCCCCTTCGCCGATGGGGATCCGCAGCGTGAGCCCGAGGCCTTCCAGTTGCGCCGGATCCACCGGGTCGCCTTCGCGGATCTCGCGCAGCCCGCGCACGGCTGCGGCGCGCCAGCCGTCCCCGTCCCGCAGCGCCACCAGCGCGCGCGTCACCAGCAAGCGCCCCATCACGGTGCGCATGAGGTGGTTCAGTTGCTCCTCGAGATCCAGAGACGAGCCGAGAATCCGGGCCGACTCGAGCAGGCTCTCCAGCCGGCTTGAATCGAGGCGCAGATCACGCGTTCTCGAATCCACCGCAACATCAGGATACTGGATCGGCCGCGCGGCTGCCCGCCGCGCGGCGGAACCGGTTGGCGGCGCGGCCCTGCACGCCGGGCCTCGCGCGGAAGAGGCCGCCGGAAAGCGGCGCCTGCGCGAGCTGGCTGTCCGTCAACCCGTCGCGCGCGGTGGTGATGTAGAGCTCGCCGAAATCCGGGCCCCCAAACGCGCAACTGGTCGTCTGCGGCGCGGGCGTTTCAATCACCTCAAGGAGTTTGCCGTCCGGCCCGTAGCAGCGCACCGCACCGCCGCCCCACAGCGCCACCCACACCCTGCCCTCCGCGTCGAGCGTCATGCCGTCGGGAATGCCTGCGCCTTCCTCGATCACGGCGAATGGCCGGCGGCGGGAGATCGTTCCCGGGCCGGGGTCGAAGTCGAACACTTCAATCATGCGCCGCGGGCTGTCGATGTAATACATCCGGCTCCCGTCGGCGCTCCAGTCGAGGCCGTTCGAGATGGTGACTCCTTCGAGCATGCGCGTCACGCGGCCATCCGGGTCGAGCCGGTAAAGCGCTCCCGCCCCGGGGCGGAAATCCAGCGCCATCGTGCCCGCCCAGAAGCGCCCCTGCGGGTCGCACTTGCCATCATTCATGCGGATGTCCGGGGCCGCGCCCTCATACGATGCCAGCAGCCGCAGCCCCGCGCCGAAGCGTTCGGCAACGGCGAACCCGCTTTGCAGGGCGCACAGCAGGCCGCCGTCCTCGCACAAGGCCGCCGCGCCGACAGGCTCGTGCGTCTCCATCGTCTCCAGCGCGCCGGAGGCGGGCGTGTAGCGGTGCACGCGTCCCGCCATGATGTCGACGAAATACAGCCGCGCCTCGCGTTCGTCCCACACCGGGCCTTCGCCGAGGCCGCAGCGCGCGTCAAGAACAGGTTCCGCTTTCATTGCTCATCCTCCTCCTGGCCGGCGTACTTTGCGCTCAGGCCGCAATCGGCCACGATTTCCGCGCCGGTGATGGCGCTCGAGTCGTCCGAAGCCAGAAACACGGCCACGCGCGCCACTTCGCGCGCCGTGGCGATCCGCCGCAACGGGTGCGCGGCTTCCAGCCTGCGCCGCTCCGCTGCCGCATCGCCGCGGCGCGCCAGCCACTGCTCCACCGGCGGCGTCAGCGTCCAGCCCGGCAGAATGGCGTTGACGCGGATTCCCGCCGGCCCGTATTCGAGGGCCACGCTGCGCGTCAGCCCCGCCAGCCCCGCTTTGGCGGCCGCGTAAGGGAACATCCCCGGGGCCGTCATCCGCGCGTGGAGCGAGCTGATGTTCACGATCACGCCGGCCCGGCGGCTGAGCATCGCCGGCAGCGCGGCGCGCGCGCACAGCCAAGCCGACTTCAGGTTCAGCGCCAGCGCCGCGTCCCAGTCGGCCGCGCTCATCCGCACCGGGTCCAGGTACGTGTTGCCGCCCGCGTTGTTGACCAGGATGTCCGGCGGCCCGGCCTCCTCGGCCAGCAGCGCGAAGGCGCGCTCCACCTGCCGCTCGTCGGTGACATCGGCGGGGTAAAACAGAACCGCAAGGTTCTGTTTTCCGAGCTCCGATTGCGCCGCCCGCCCCGCGGCTTCATTGCGGTCCAGAAACGCCACGCGCGCCCCCTCGCGCGCCATCTCCTCGACAATCGCCCTTCCAATGCCCTGCGCGCCGCCGGTGACGGCGGCAACCTTGCCCGCGAGCCTGCCTTCTGCCATGGCCGACATCCGCCGCCTATCCTACAGCACCGGGCGGCGCGGGCGCGGATATACTTTTGGCATGGCCATGGACCGCAGATCGTTCCTCCAGGGCGCGCCCGCCATCCTTGCCGCGCCACAAGCCGCCCCGAATCCCCCCCGGCCGCCCTACGACCGCGACAAGCTGCGCCGCGTCGGCGTCATCGGCCCGGGCTGGTATGGCAAGTGCGACCTGTTCCGGCTCATCCAGATCGCCAGCGTCGAAGTCGTCTCGCTGTGCGATGTCGACCAGCGGATGCTCGAACAGGCGGCCGAGCTGACCGCGCAGCGGCAGCGGTCGAAAAAGAAGCCGCGCCTGTACCGCGACTACCGCCAGATGCTCAAGGAGCGCGATCTCGACATCGTTCTGATCGCCACGCCCGACCACTGGCACGCGCTCACGGCCATCGAGGCGATGCGCGCCGGCTGTCACCTTTACTTGCAGAAGCCGATCAGCGTCGACGTCGTCGAAGGGCAGGCCATTCTGGCCGCGGCCCGCAAGTACAACCGCGTGGTGCAGGTGGGCACGCAGCGGCGTTCGACGCCGCATCTGATCGAGGCGCGCGACGAGTTCATCCGCTCCGGCAAGCTCGGCCGCATCGGCCATGTCGAGATCTGCTGCTACTATCCCATGCGCTCGCGCGAGAACCCGCCCGACACGCAGCCGCCCGCGTGGCTCGACTACGAGATGTGGGTCGGGCCCGCGCCCATGCGCCCCTACAACCCGATGCTGCACCCGGGCCGCTGGCGCCAGTTCATGGAATACTCCAACGGCATCGTCGGCGACATGTGCATCCACATGTATGACATGGTGCGATGGATGCTCGGCCTGGGCTGGCCGAAGTCGGTCTCCAGCTCCGGCGGCATCTATGTGACCAAGGAAGGCAAGGGCAACATCAGCGACACCCAGACCGCCATCTTCCGCCACGACGGCCTCGACGTCGTCTGGACCCACCGCACCTGGGGCCCGCCCCCCGACCCGAAGTACACCTGGGCGGCCTTCTTCTACGGAGAGCACGGCGTGCTCAAGGCGAGCGTCTACTCTTACGATTTCATCCCGCTCAAAGGCGAGCCGGTCCACCGCGACGTCACCTATGAGCTGGAACAATACCCCGAGGACAAGGCCGAAGAGCGCCTCGAGCGCCATGTCGCCCCGGCCATCCGCTACCACATGATGGACCTGCTCTCGGCCATCGACAACCAGCGCCGTCCCGTGGCCGACATCGAACAGGGCTACATCTCCACCGCATCCTGCATCCTGGCGAACCTTTCCGCCCAGATCAACCGCACGCTGCACTGGGACGAGGCTGCGGGCCGGGTTCGCGGCGACGACGAGGCCAACCGCCTGCTGGCCCGGCCCTACCGGAGTCCGTGGGTGCATCCGGATCCGAAGACGGTGTGACGGGTTTTTCGCGCGCTGTCGCGAGTGGAGACATGCCACGTTCGCAGCAGCGCTTTTGCGGGTGGTTTCGGAAGCGTGGCGAAGCGGTGTTTCGACGCGACGCGGACAATGGTTCGGAGCCGCGAACGGGGCGCCGGAATTCGCCAGAATTCCGGCCAGAGTGAGTGGTTGCTGCGTGAATGTATTGCGAATCCCGCTTTGCGCAGCAGCGCAATCCCCTGCGCACCGCGCGGGGACCGCTCGCTCCCGCAGCGCTTCGCGCTGCTCCGTTCGCGGCTCTAAATCCGAACGCGAACCCGAAGCGGTTTGGCTGACGGTTCCGGAGGCGTGGCGAAGCGGTGTTTCGACGCGACGCGGCCAATGGTTCGGAGCCGCGAACGGGGGCCGGAATTCGCCAGAATTCCGGCCGGAGTGAGCGGTCCGATCGGCAGTGCGGCGCGTCCCGCTATGCGCAGTGGCAGAGCGCAATGCAGCGGGCCCAGGTGGAACCGCTCGCTCCCGCAGCGCTTCGCGCTGCTCCGCTCGCGGCTCTGAAAGCGAGTTGTTGTGCTGCGCGGCCAATGGTTCGGAGCCGCGAACGGGGGCCGGAATTCGCAAGAATTCCGGCCGGAGTGAGCGGTCCGGCCGGCAGTGCGGCGCGTCCCGCTCTGGGCAGTGGCAGAGCGCAATGCAGCGGGCCCAGGTGGAACCGCTCGCCCCCGCAGCGCTGGCGCGCTGCTTCGCTCGCGGCTCTGAAAGCCTTGGTTTGAAAGTGCGCGACCGCCGCACGTTGTTTGCCCCGGGGAAAGCCTGCGCCGAAGGCGGTGATTCCCGGGGAGCGATTCCGGCAACGTTGCTTTCTTGTCACGGACTTGTCATCGATTCGTAACCGTCTGCCCGGTATCTGTGAGAATAGGAAGTGTAGCGGATGAAAAAGATTCTGCTGATCGAAGACGATACCGACCTTTACGCGCTGCTGAAGTACAACCTCGAGAAAGAGGGCTACCTGGTCGTCGGCGCCCAGACCGGGCGCGGCGCCGTAGAAATGGTTCGCCGCGAAAGGCCGGATCTCGTCATCCTCGACATCATGTTGCCGGACTCTGACGGGCTGGACATCTGCAAAGGAATCCGGAGCCGGCCGGAGCTGGCCCATATCCCGATCATCTTCCTGACGGCGCGGGCCTCGGAAACGGACCGTATTCTCGGGCTGGAACTTGGCGCCAGCGACTACATCGTGAAGCCGTTCTTCGTGCGCGAGCTGATCGCCCGCGTGAAGATCCAGTTCCGGCAGACGCAGCCGCCGGCGCGGCCCATCCAGGCGGGGCCGTTGCAGCTCGATCGCGCCACCTGCCGCGTCACGCTCAATGGCAAGCCCGTGTCGCTGACGGCGACCGAATTCCGGCTGCTCGAGTTTCTGATGTCCCGGCCGGGTGTGGTCTACAGCCGGGAACAGCTGCTCGATGCCGTCTGGGGGCACGACCGCGCGGTGACCGACCGCACGGTGGATGTCTACATCCTGCGTCTGCGCCAGAAGCTCGAAGGCGAGGACAAGGCGCTGTGCTTTATCCGCAGCGTGCGCGGGTTCGGCTATTCATTCAACGAGGATCCTGTGCAGGCGGCGCAGCAGTCCGCCGCAAGCTGAGCAGCGGGCCGGGTTGTACAGTCCGGCCAGATGCGCCGCCTTGCCCGTTTGCCTTGGTGGAACCGCTCGCTCCCGCAGCGCTGGCGCGCTGCTCCGCTCGCGGCTCTGAATCCGAATCCGAACCCGAAGCCGAAGCCGCCTGGCTGACGGTTCCGAAAGCGAGGCGAAGCGGTGTTTCGACGCGACGCGGCCGTTGGTTCGGAGCCGCGAACGGGGGCCGGAATTCGCCAGAATTCCGGCCAGAGTGAGCGGTCCGGCCGGCAGTGCGGCGCGTCCCGCTATGCGCAGTGGCAGAGCGCAATGCAGCGGGCCCAGGTGGAACCGCTCGCTCCCGCAGCGCTGGCGCGCTGCTCCGCTCGCGGCTCTGAATCCGAATGTGAATCCGAATCCGCGCCCGATTGCCTCGCCGGAACCGCTCGCTCCCGCAGCGCTTCGCGCTTCTTCGCTCGCGGCTCTGAATCCGTATCGGCATGCGAATCCGCCTTGCGTGCTGCTTCGAGTGCGCATAGCGCACTCGCGAAGCCGGGCTGAACCGGTTGGGTCTCAGGGCAGCTCGAGGCTGACGAAGCGCAGCTTGCCGCCGCGCTCCACCTGGAAAGCAAGCGCGGTCCCGGACTTCTGCTTTTTCAGGAACGCGCGCAGCTCGGCGGTGTTTTTCACCGGCGTGCGGTTGACCGCATAAATGAGGTCGCCGGCGCGGAAGCCTTCCTCGAGCACGGCGCTGTCGGCATGGCGCGCGGCTACCAGCACGCCGCCGGACTCGCTGCGCGCGGGCGCCAGCTGCTCGCGCAAGGCCGGCGTGAGGTCGACGGCGAAGATGCCCAGCTCCGGGATCAGGTTCTCCTCGCGGCTGGCCAGTTCGGCGTAGGTCGACGCCTCGTCGTGGCGCTCGGCGACGCGGACTTGCAGCTTCAGCGTGCGGTTGCCGCGCAGCACCTCGAGCGTGATCGTCTCGCCCACCGCCGGGCGGTACAGGCTGACGTTGAACTGCCGGGCGCTTTCCAGCTCGCGCCCGTTGAGGGATACAATCACGTCGCCCACGCGCAGACCGGCGGCGTCGCCTTGCTGCTCCGGCTCGACATCGGCGACCACCACGCCCCAGCTTCGCGGCAAGCGCCAGCCTTCGGCGAGCGTCGGCGTGATGGTTTGCACCGTGACGCCGATTTCGCCCCGGATCACGCGCCCGGTGCGCCGCAGTTGGTCCACCACGTTGGCCACGACGTTGGACGGCACGGCGAAGCCGATGCCCTCGTTGCCGCCCGACTGCGACAGGATCATGGTGTTGATGCCGATGATGCGGCCCTCGGTGTCCACCAGCGGTCCGCCCGAGTTGCCGGGGTTGATGGGCGCGTCGGTCTGGATGTAGATCATCGGGTCGTCGGCGCGCAACTGCCGCGCCGGCGAGCTGACCACGCCCATGGTGACGCTGTTGTCCAGCCCCAGAGGACTGCCGAAGGCGAACACCAGCTGCCCCTGCTCGACCTGGTCCGAATCCGCCATCTCGAGCGCCGGCAGGTTCTTCTCCGGCACGCGCAGCAGGGCGACATCCGTTTCCAGGTCGAGCCCCACGACCTCGGCCCGCACCGAACGCGCGCGGGCGGGCTTCTCTCCGGGCGCCGCGGGCAGCGTGACCTGCACCCGCTGCGCCCCCACCACCACGTGCGCATTCGTCACGATGAGCCCTTCGGGGTCGATGATCACGCCGGAGCCGGCGCTCTGCTGCCGGGCGGCCACGCCCGGCTCCTCGCTCTCCTCGGGCTCGAGCTGCCGGTAGCCGACGGTGCTGACTTTGACCACCGAGGCGTGCACGCGGCGGCTCAACTGCCGGAACCCGTCGCTCAATTGCGCAAGCGGGCCCGGCGCTGTCTGCGCCGCGGCAATCCACAGACACGCCGCGCCGGCGAGGGCGATTTTTCCTTGCAAGGGCACGCGAGCAAACCCCGATCTGCTTTATTCTACCCTCAGGCAGTTCCATTCCATCCGCGGAGGCATAGCGCTCCATGAAGCGTCGCACGTTCGTCGGGTCGGCGGCCCTCGGCGCCGCCATGGCCGGGGCCGCGTCCGGTGCGGAAGCCCTGCCGATGGCCGTCCTCGGCAAGAGCGGGCTGAAGGTCACCCGCATCGCCGTGGGCGGCTATCACATGAATGTCAACGGAGAAGAGGAGGCGCTGCGCATTCTCCGGCGCGCCTTCGACCTCGGCATCAACTTCTACGACAGCGCCAACAGCTACCATCGCGGGCGCAGCGACGAGATCCTCGGCAAAGCGTTTTCCGGCGCCGGCCGCCACAAGGTGATCCTCATGACCAAGTGCGAGGTCTACACGCGCGACGGCGCGCTGCGCGTGCTCGAAGAACAGCTCCGCCGCCTGAAGACCGACTACATCGACCTGTGGCAGTGCCACCAGGTGAGCGAGCACAGCGAGGTCGACCGCATCCTCGGGCCCGGCGGCTCGCTCGAGGCGTTCGTTCTCGCCAAAAAGCAGGGCAAGGTGCGCCACATCGGCTTCACCGGACACCGCGACCCCGCAATCCATCTGCGCCTTCTTCAGGCCACCAGCGAGTGGGAGACGATCCAGATGCCGATCAACCTGATCGACCCCCACTACCTCAGCTTCATCCGCCAGGTGCTGCCCGAAGCGCGCCGCCGCGGGCTGGGCGTCATCGCCATGAAGTCGAACGCGATGGGCCAGATCACGCGCCAGCAGGTGGCCGCGATCGACGACTGCCTCCGCTTCGCCTGGAGCCAGGACATCGACACGCTCGTGTCCGGCGTCGAGACCGTCGCGCAGCTGGAACACAACGTCGCCGCCCTGCGCGCCTTCCGCAAGATGTCGCCGCAGGAGATCAGCTCGACGCTCGAGCGTACGGCGAAAGGCAAGACCGGCTCGGGCGTGGAGCAGTACAAGCGCCCGCCGGCAGGCGCCTGCGTCAGAGCGCACCGGGACGGCGAAGCGGTCTGAGCAGCGCCCGCGCGGGGGCGCCGTCGGCGCCTTCGATGCGGAGCGGGAGGCAGACGAGCTCATACTCGCCCGGCTCGACGCCGCGCAGACAGATGCCTTCGAGGATCCACACGCCCGCCCCGAGCAGCAGGCGGTGGGTCCCGGCGGGGTCCTCGTGGAACCCGCTCACCGAGAGCGCGTCGATGCCGGCCAGCAGCGCGCCGGCGCGGGCCAGCTTTTCGGCCGCGTCCCGCGCGAGAAAAACATAATCCTCGAAAAACGTTCCGGCGAAAAGGTCCCGCTCGCTGTTCCGCGTGCGGAACAGGATGCGCGCCCCGGGGGCGAGGCCGTCGGGCACGTCGGCCGCGCGCACGGCGCCGCCCTCCACGCGCACCACGAGCGCCGGCCCGCACATGGCTTCCGCCGGCATCGCGTCGATGCCCGCCCCGCCGGGAAGAAAATGGCGCGGCGCATCGAGGTGCGTGCCGGTGTGCGCGCTCATGGCCAGCCGCGTCAGGTTGTACGGGTCTCCGCTCGCGAAGGACTGCGCCAGCGCGATCTGCGGCGGCTCGTCGCCGGGCCACACCGTCATGCCCGCGCGCAGCGGCGCGCTGATGTCGATCCAGCCGCCGCTCATCGCCACGGCAGAGGGCCCAGCGGCCGCCAGTAGATGTTGCGGAACGCCACCGGGCCGTGGTCGCCCTGGAGCATGATGGGGTTCTCCGGCGCCTCGGGGATGTCCATGTGGGCGCGCGTCGGCCCCTCCACTTCCACGTTGTCCTGCACCATGACGCCGTTGAACATCACCCGCAGGAAGCGCGCGTTCTCGATCTTCCTGCCCGAGGCGTCGAACCGCGGCGCGCGGAACCAGATGTGGTAGCTTTGCCACTCGCCCGCGTTCTTCATTGCGTTGACGCGCGGCGGCGAGCCGCCCACGGGGCCGTTGTTGATCCAGCGGTGATAGATCGCGCCGCAGTCGCCCGTGGTCAGGTCCGTGTAGCCGAAGCTGTCGAGGATCTGCACCTCGTACAGCCCGTGCAGATACACGCCGGAGTTCGACCCGCGCGGGATCATGAACTCGATGTACAGCTCGATGTCGCCGAACTTTCTTTCGGTCACCAGATTCTGCGTGCGCCCGTTCTTGCCGTTGAGGATGCGGTCGCCGCCTTCGCCCACGGGGAAGAGTTGCTTGGGGCCGTACCAGCGGTCGAAACGGATGCCGCGCACGGCCATCCACTCGTGGGGCTGCTTCGGGTCCTGCGCGCGCCAGCCGGCCAGATCCTTCCCGTTCAGCAGCGGCTGCCAGCCGGGTTCGGTCAGGAACGGCGGATCCTGCGCCGCGGCAGCCAGCGATACCAACAAGCACAGTGAAAAGGGCCTGAACTGCATGAACACATTATTCCACCTGCCGGCCGGCGGCTTGACTCGCGCTTGCCGGCTCGATAAGTTGGCAGGCGGTATGAACCGCCGCCATTTCTTTCTCGGCGCGGCCACGGCCGCCGCTTCCTTGCGCGTATGGGGCGCCAACGACCGCATCCAGCTCGCCATGATCGGCCTCGGGGGGCGCGGCCGCTGGCTGCTCCAGAATGAAGAGTTTCCCGGCGCCACCTTCGCCGCCTTCGCCGACTGCTGGCTGCCGCAGTGCGAAAAAGCGGCCCAGATCCGGCCCTCGTACGCGCAGGCCAGGCATTATCAGGACTACCGCCGCATGCTCGAAAGCGAAAAGCTGGACGCCGCGTTCGTGGAGACGACGACTCACGCGCGCGTGCTCATCGCCATCCATTGCATGCAGGCGGGCCTCGATGTGTACGCCGAAAAGCCGATGACGCTGACCGTCGAGGAGGGCCGAGTCCTGCGCCGCGCCGCCGCCCGCTACAAGCGCATCGTCCAGTGCGGCACGCAGCAGCGCTCCATCCCGATCAACGTCTGGGCCAGCAAGCTCGTCCGCGAAGGCGGCATCGGGCGCGTCAAGGAAGTGATCGCCTGCAATTTCGAGCCGCCGAAACGCTGGACCCCGAAGCCGGAAATGCCCATGCCGGAGGGGCTCGACTGGGACCAGTGGTGCAACCAGACCGAGTTGCGCCCCTACCACGAGGAGCTGCACCGCCGCTGGGCATGGTGGCGGGACTACGACAACGGCGGCCAAAGCTGGGGCGTCAGCGGCTGGGGCACGCATGCGCTCGACCAGGTGCAGTGCGCCCTCGGCACGGACGACACAGGCCCGGTGGAATTCTGGCCCGAAGGCGAGGGTGAGCAGGCGCCCGTCATCATGCGCTACGCCAACGGCACGCTGCTCAAATGTACCGGGCAGAAGCGTCCGGACCACTCCGACCTTGGCGCCATTTTTGTCGGCGAAAAAGGCACGCTTGAGATCAAGCGCGGCACGCTGGTGGCGGACCCGCCGGAACTGGTCAGGGACAAGCCCGAAGACACGCCCGAGGGGCCCGGCGAAAACCGCTGGCACATCGAGAATTTTCTGGATTGCATCCGCACCCGCAAGCAGCCGAACGCGCACCTGGAAGCGGCCCACCGCGCCACCACCATCTGCCACATCATCACCATCTGCCGCGACCGCGGAAAGAAGCTGGAGTGGGATCCCAGGGCGGAGCGGTTTCGCAACGACGCGCAGGCCAACGCCATGCTGGCGCGGCCGCGGCGGAAAGGCTACGAGTTGCCGAAGGTGTGATCCCGGCAACAGCCCGGCCCGGCAGCATGGCCTGCCCCGGCGCAGCCGGGCCGGGAGGCGGGAGCCGCTAATCCTGCTCTGTGACAAGCTGGCCGGCGAGGAACCGCACCCCCGCCAGCTTCTCAAACAGGCCGCGCGCGTGTTGCACCTGCGCGCGCGAATAGATCCCGTAAGAAGGAACAGCGCACCAGACGACGGCGCCCGGCTTCACCGGCGCGCGGAGCCGCACCGCCATGCCGGAGCCGCTGAGGTTCACCGCCCTGCCCCTGACGTGGTATGCGCCCTCTTCGTCTTCCCAGAACACAACCGCCGGGCTGTCCACCGCCAGGCGGGCTTCTTCTCGCCTGTCTTCGCGGGTCCTCATGCCTTCATTCAAGGCCCCGGGCCGTGCAAACGCAATGTTCTGGAAGTACTGGAACCATCCCGCTGGTACCGGGCCTTTCGTTCCGGGGCCGTTCCTCCTGCGGATCTGCGCCGGGCTGCGGGCACTTCCCGGAGGCTTGCATCCCACGCAAAGGTAAAGACATTTTCGAGCTCCGGCTTGGGAATGGGCGTGCGCCCGCTGATCACGGCATGACGCGCGAGGCAGCAGCGGTCATGCCGGTTGCTCCCCTTCAGCCCGGCGCTTCGCGCGGTTTGACGAACAGCTCGAGGTCCAGCACCGAAAAACCCGCTTTCAAAGCCGCGAGCAAAGCGGATTCAGAACCGCCAGCAAAGCGGATTCAGCGCCGCGAGCGGAGCGGGCCGCAGGCCCGCGGGAGCGAGCGGTCGCACGGGTCACTGGCCCGGGCAGAACAGGCGACGCGGCAAAACCCCGTCAGCCGGCGAGGCAACCGCTCACTCCGGCCGGCGTTCTCACGAACGCCGGCCTGCCGTTCGCGGCTCCGAACCAGTAGCGGACCGTTCGGGGCGCTTTCAGAGCCGCGAGCGGAGCGGGCCGCAGGCCCGCGGGAGCGAGCGGTTACACCGGCCCGCGGCCCGCGACCGTCAGTCGGTGGCGCCCACGGCGGCACCGCCAGCGTGGTGCAGGTCGAACCGATCGAGGTTCATCACCTTGGTCCACGCTTTGATGAAGTCCCGCACGAACTTCTCGCCCGCATCGGCGGCGGCGTAGACTTCCGCCACGGTGCGCAGCTCGCTGTTGGAGCCGAAGATGAGGTCCACCGGGGTGGCTGTCCACTTCAGTTGGCCGGTCTTGCGGTCCCGGCCCTCATAGATGCCGTCGTCGGCGGGGGACTTGCTCCACTTGACCGACATGTCGAGCAGGTTGACGAAAAAGTCGTTCGTCAGCTTGCCAGGCCGGCTGGTGAAGACGCCGTGTGGCGACTGGCCAGTGTTGGCGTTCAACACGCGCAGCCCGCCGACGAGAACCGTCATCTCCGGCACCGTCAGCTTCAGCAGGTTCGCCTTGTCGACCAGGGCTTCCGCCGGCGACAGGTAGTGGCCCTTGCGGTAGTAGTTGCGGAAGCCGTCCGCGTGCGGCTCGAGCACCTTGAACGACTCGACGTCGGTCTGCTCCTGCGTGGCGTCCACACGGCCCGGGGTGAACGGCACCGGCACGTTGTAACCCGCATCCTTTGCGGCCTGCTCGACAGCCGCCGAGCCGCCCAGAACAATCAGGTCGGCCAGCGAGACGCGCTTGCCGCCCTTCTGCGAGCTGTTGAACTCCTGCTGGATGCTTTCCAGTTTCGCCAGCACCTTTTGGAGCTCGGCCGGGTTGTTGGCTTCCCAGTCCTTCATCGGGGCGAGGCGGATGCGAGCGCCGTTGGCGCCGCCGCGCATGTCGCTCGCGCGGAACGAGGCTGCCGACGCCCATGCGGTCCGCACCAGCTCCGGGATGGTGAGTCCGGATGACAGGATCTTCGCCTTCAGCGCGGCGATGTCATTCGCGTTGATCTGCGGACCCGTGGCCCTGGGCAGCGGGTCCTGCCACAGGAACTCCTCGGCCGGGACCTCGGGGCCGAGATAGCGGGCGCGCGGCCCGAGATCGCGGTGGGTCAATTTGAACCACGCGCGGGCGAATGCGAGGCGGAATTCTTCGGGATTGTCGCGGAAACGAAGGGCGATTTTCCTGTATTCGGGGTCGAATTTCAGCGCGAGATCCGTGGTGAACATGATCGGGGCGTGCCGTCTGCCGGGCACATGGGCGTCAGGCACCAGGTTGGCCGCCTGGTTGTTGGCTGGCACCCACTGGATCGCGCCGGCCGGGCTCTTCGTCTGGACCCATTCAAACCGGAACAGGTTGTCGAGGTACTGGTGGGTCCACTGGATCGGGTTCGCCGTCCAGGCGCCCTCGAGGCCGCTGGTGATGGTGTCTTCGGCATTGCCTTTGCCGCACCGGTTCTCCCAGCCGAATCCCTGCTGCTCGAGGCCGGCCGCGGCCGGCTCCGGGCCGAGGCATTTGTTGGGGTCGTGCGCGCCGTGCGCCTTGCCGAACGTGTGGCCGCCGGCGATTAGCGCCACGGTTTCCTCGTCGTTCATGGCCATGCGGCCGAACGTTTCACGGATGTCCCTGGCGGCGGCAAGCGGGTCGGGCTTCCCGTTCGGCCCTTCCGGGTTGACGTAGATCAGCCCCATCTGCACCGCAGCCAAGGGGCTTTGCAGATTGCGGTCGCCGCTGTAGCGCTGGTCGTCCAGCATCTTCTTCTCCGGACCCCAGTAGACCTTGTCCGGCTCCCAGTCGTCGATGCGGCCGCCGGCGAAGCCGATGGTCTTGAAGCCCATTGATTCGAGCGCCACGTTGCCGGCAAGAACCATCAGATCCGCCCAGGAAATCTTGCGGCCGTACTTTTGCTTTACTGGCCAAAGCAGCCGCCGCGCCTTGTCGAGGTTGGCGTTGTCGGGCCAGCTGTTGAGCGGATCGAAGCGCTGCTGGCCGCCGTCAGCGCCGCCCCGGCCGTCCAGCGTGCGGTAAGTCCCGGCGCTGTGCCAGGCCATGCGGATGATGAGCGGACCGTAGTGGCCGTAATCGGCGGGCCACCAGTCCTGGCTGGTGGTGAGCACCTTGCGGATGTCCTCCTTGACGGCCTTCAGATCAAGGCTCGAAAACTCCTTCGCGTAATCGAAGTCCTTCCCGTAAGGATTCGACTCCGCACTGTGGGCGCGCAGGGGGGATAGGTCCAGCATGTCCGGCCACCAAAACTGGTTTGACACCGGTTTTTGCGCATTCGCGGCTGGCGCCAGCATCAGCCATGCGCCCGCCGCCAGCGACCACAACGAGATCGAGATCCTGGTTCCTGTCATCATCGACTCCTTCTCCTTGCAATTCGCGCCGCCGGAGAGGCGGCGTCTTGCAACTACAGTATAGGGGCGGATATCGCAAGATTTCGCCTTTCGCTCAAATAGGATTTGCCTATTCTTTCGCCCGGACGAAAAGCGCTTCAGCCGCATTCCGCCCACGTTGGAAAGTCGCCCGGCGGTTCATCGTCGGTTTTCGCCACAGGTCGCCCCGGGGCTGGCTGCAATGGCCCCGGGATTGGATTCGCAGGCGGCTGAAATCCGGACGGAATTGCAACTATTCCAACCTGAAATGATCCGCTTCAGTAGCGTTCCTGGAGCCTATGCGGGCCATTTCAAGGACCTGTCAAGCCTGATAAAATGCGACGCCGGAAAATGTGGAATGTGCCGGTGTGAATGGTGGTGAAAAGACGGATTCAGCCGCTGCGTCGTGAGGATTGGCCGGCGAAGCGTTAAGAGTGGCGGCCCTCGCCCCGGGGAGGTGTGATCGCCTTTTTGGAAACTCTTCGACGAGAAAGAGCGGGAGAGTCGCCTGGAAAGAGCAATTCAAATCGGGAACGGCCGCGCGATACAGCGGTTTCAATCCGCCTGCGATCCACGGCAGCATCCCGTGCAGCAGCTGCTGCCAGCCGTCGAGATTGTCGCCGCCATGTCGGCGGAAGTTTGCGAGCGGGTCCGCCGCGCCGGTCTGGCTTTGATGAGTCTGCTGACGGTGCAGAAAGTGGCGGAGCTGGCAAGCCGCCGATCGGCGCCGAGCCGGGACCGCTCGGCCTGCCGCTGCGGCAAGGACGACGGCTGGCGCCGGATTGACGGGCAAAAGTCGGGCTCGAGCGGATGCGCCAGACGAATGGAAAACAAGTGCCCTTGCGCAGCTATCTGTGCTTCCAGCAGGATCCGCCGTTCTGCCCGGTGCTGTGGCGGCAATTGTTGCGAGGTCTGTCGACGGGCAACTACGGCCCCTCGGTGCGCCGCTTTGCCGGGCCCTGCGGGCTGGAGCAGTCGGCCGCGAGCGGGCACTCTATCGAAGCCAGCCGCAGGAAGCTGCGAGAGCTCATGGATCGCAACCTGGCCCGCCAGTTTCATCTGCTTCCGGCGCACGGCGTGGAGCACTTCAGCGGGCGTCTGTCCCGCACTTTCGCGCCGCCGCTGCGGCCCCTCCCACCACTCGATCAGATAGAGGCGGGGACGCGGATCCCAGACCCAGCTGTTGCCCTTGCGGGGCAGCGAGACGAACTGCCAGCGGCCGGGGCCGAGGCGGATTTTCTTGACGGCGCGAACGCGCTTGCGAAGCTGCCTCGAGTGCTATCCTCTGGCGCCGATTTTCTCGTTGTTACAGACACCCCGAGCAGAAGCGCATCCGCAAGTGACTGGGAAGGGCCGTCTTTACTAGGGCGTGGCGGAGGGGGTGGGATTCGAACCGCATCTGGCCGCAAGCGATTGCCAGTGAATGACTTGCGAGTTAACATTTTTCGGCTCAATTGTTTGGATCGTGGACAATTTTCTCTCGAGTGCCTGATTTTGGCCCGTTTCGGACATCAAAAGCGACACCACGCAGACACCAGGAAACGCGCAAGTTCCTCGGGATCAATGGGTTCGAAAAAGGCGTACTCAGCCATTCAGTTGCATTTATCACAAACTGCTCCACGTTCCTGCCCCCGCCTTGCGGTCAACGCAACCTGGTTGCAAAAGAGTGCAATTCCCCGAATCGCAGGAGCCGCTGGGGCACAACTCTGCTCGTCTGCGCCTCGCTCGCGGCGCTCGTCTCGCTGAGAGTCCACGGTTGAACCACGCCTCCCGAGCAATCAGCAATGCCGGCCAAGCCCCGAGCTATCCCCAAGCAGCGCGAAGACGCAGCAGCCGCACCGCCATGCCTGATCGGCGACACACAAAAGCAGGTTCACCGCCGGAGTCAGCCCGTCCTGCCGGACCGGCGAGTCGCACTTTTGCGCTGGCCATGGAACCTCGCCTGCAACTTGGCATTGACGCTGTCCACAGAAAAAGCCTCGGGATCGAAGGGGCCGTAGAGTTCAAGCATCTCCCCATGC
>Ga0308389_1000308_pt1 | contig 37587 bp, 31 predicted proteins | sample Hotspr2Sample148_FD_202362 | JGI IMG/M metagenome (GOLD analysis project Ga0308389, IMG submission 202362) | Hot spring phototrophic mat microbial communities from Mushroom Spring, Yellowstone National Park, Wyoming, United States - 20040719_148 ... | reverse complement strand
ATATTTTTTTAATACATTATCATTGCAAGTTCTTTTTGCCAAAGATGAAATCTTTCTTGCTCTTTCAAAATCCATATTATTAACTATATATTCAGATAACTTTAAAAATCCAAATGAAGAATACTCATCGAAATTTGTAAAAGACTTATTAAAAAAATCAAGAAATACTTTATAATCAAGATTAAGATTCTCTGCAATATTCACAAGAACTGGAAAAGATGAATAAACATAATGTTCCTCGTTTAATTTCTTTATTACTATTAATTTTAATGAATCATTTCCGATTAAGTAATCTTTTATTAAAAATGAATCGCATAATTTTATTCGAAAATTTGACAAAGCTTTAATTAAAAAAGTTGGATTTTCATTTTCAAGTTTTTTATAAATATTCAAAGAAGATTCAATATTGTTATTTATTGCATACAAGTCAGCCAATTTCAATTTTAGAAAATACTCATAAGGTGTTTGAGAATAATCGTTTAATTTAGATATTAAAATTTCTTCAGCAGATTTTATTGAGTCAAGTTTGATTAAACTTTCAACTAATCCTGATAGTGCAGAGTGATTATTACTTTTTTCAAGTACATTATTGAAAATGATTTTTGCATTTTCATAATTCCCATTATAAAAATTCTTCCAACCTTTTTTTATTTCTTTACTTAAATATCTAGGACAGTCTTTTTGGATTAAAGGTTTCCTTCCAAAAAAATAATTTAAGGTATTAGTGTTAACATCATAATAATTTTGAATGATATAATTTTCATAATCGGCTAAAACTTCATTAAGTTCCTTTCTGTAAACAGTAAAGAAATCATTTGTTTTATAATACTCTTTAAATTTTTCAATTCCGTATTCTTCTATAAGGTATTTACAAAATGAACCTGCATAAATATAACTTATAGTAGAATTAAAATTAAAAAAGTTGAAATTATCAATTAAACTTGTAACTAAATTTTTTTTGTTAGTTTTTAGATGAATTGAAACTAAATAATCAATATCATAATAATCATAAAATGGGTCTTGTGAAGTTGCAAAACCTTCAATCAAAAATGGATTAAAATCACCTGAAAGTTTTAACAAAGAACTTCCAGATTCTGCACTAAAGCAATGAGCTAATTCGTGTTTGAGAGTTAATTTCCAACTTCTCAAATCAGTATAAATATGATATAACCATGGTTTTGAAACATCCGCATTTTCACTTCCAAAATATTTTCTTTTATCTTCTGAGCTGGAGAATAAATACAATGTCAATTTTTTAGAAGGTTTAATTCCCAGTTTTTTACTTAGTTGTTCAAAATAAAAGTTATAGTTTAATGAAATAAGATTTATAAAATTAGAGTCAAGTTGTTCATATCTTAATATTACATTTTCTCTTTCAATCGAGCTTGATAAAAAATTGTTTAATCTTCTTTCATTTGTTGAGAATCCTAATAATGGGCTTAGAAAAAAAGATAACAGAGGTAATGCTATAAGAATTATAAGAAGAATGTATTTATTTTTAACATATTCCTTTTTTATTAAAATGAATAAAAAGAAAAGTATAACCAAGTTTAATAGCCTATAAAAAATCAATTTATGATCAATTGTAATCTCTTCGTCATAAATAGTTCCAGGAAAGTAACCAATTATTGGCGAGTAAAAATAAATTTGAGGATTAAAGTAAAGTTCTAACAATGGTATTAAAATCAAAATGCTAATAGCAAGAAGATATAGTAAATAGAATAGTTTACTGCTCAATGAGAAAATAATCTCAGACAATAAAAAAGCTAAAATTCCTGATACAACAGTTATTATAACATAGTAAAATATGCCATCCCAGAATGAACAATAACTCTGAAAGATTTGCAATATTGCTGCGACAAATAATGGAGAAAGTATTAGAAATGATATATGCAAAATCTTTAATGTATTTTTTACTCTTTTTTTATTGTAGTAAAAAACTATCAGAGGTATAAAAAGAAAAAAAATCAAAGAATTCACAACAGCAAATTCATAACTAAATTCTCTAATCAATGGAAGTGTCAAAAGGTAGATATTAGGTAATATTGTGATAAATAGAATGATTATAAAAAAAATATAATCATTCAAATATTTTTTAATACTCACTGCTTTGAACTCGTTGAATATCTGCTCCAAGAGAATTTAATTTTTCTTCAATTTTCTGATAACCTCTATCAAGATGATAAACTCTTAGTACTTCAGTAGTTCCATCAGCAGCTAATCCAGCTAAAACAAGTGAAGCGCTTGCTCTCAAGTCGGTTGACATAACCTTTGCACCATTTAATTTTTTTACTCCAACTACTCGAGCAGTATTTTCCGTTAATACAATGTTCGCACCCAATCTAACAAGTTCAGGGACATGATTAAATCTATCAAAATAAATATTATCAGTAACATTAGAAGTTCCATTTGCTAAAGACATTAAAGCGATCCACTGTGCTTGCATATCTGTTGGAAATCCTGGAAAAACTGAAGTTGAAACATCAACTGATTTAAGTTCTGTGTCGGTTGCATCTATTTTTATAGTACCATTTGATGATTCTACTTTAATACCCGCCTCATCTAATTTAGATAGAATTGCATATAAATGATTCTCGTTAGAATTTACTAATTCAACTTTTCCTTTAGTAATAGCACCTGCAATCAATAAAGTTCCAGCCTCAATTCTATCAGGAATTGTATTTATGTTTGCAGGGAATAATTCATCCACACCTTCAATTTCTATAATTGGAGTTCCAACTCCATTTATTTTTGCACCCATTTTAATTAAGAATTGAGCAAGATTAGAAATCTCTGGTTCACAAGCAGCATTATTGATAATTGTAGTTCCTTTAGCTAATGAAGCAGCCATAATAGTATTTCCAGTAGCGCCAACTGATGGAATGTCAAAATTGATTTTTGCTCCATTAAGTTTGTTTGCTTTAGCAATTATATAACCTTGCTCCAATTCAATTTCAGCACCCATTCTTTTGAGAGCCATAAGATGTAAATTTATGGGTCTTGGACCCCAAGCACATCCACCTGGTAGAGAAACTTTTGCATATCCAAATCTTGTAAGTAATGGACCTAATACATAAATTGATGCTCGCATCCTTTTGACTAAATCATAAGGTGCTTCAAAAGATTCAATAGCTGTTGAATCGAGTATTAGTTCATCATTATTAAATTCAATTTTAACTCCTAATTGAGAAAGTAATTTAATCATAGTAAAAACATCATTCAATCGAGGAGTATTAGAGAGTTTTGAGATACCAGAAGAAAGAAGAACAGCTGGCATTAAAGCGAGTGAGGCATTTTTAGCACCACTAATGCTAACTTTACCATTCAATTTTTTGCCACCATAAATAACAAACTTATCCAAGGTTAACCTATATTTTTTTTCTAATAAATAAACCATTATTTCCTATTATATATAAATTTTCCCCCACATTTAGAATTTTATTCAAAGGGACGAAATATTCAGTTTTTTTGAAACTCCATGTTTTACCTGCATCTGTTGTAATTAAAATATCACCAGATGAATTTACTGCGTAATAATTTTTTAAATCAAAAAATAAAAAGTCATTTATTGTTGAAGTAATTTCTAAATTTATCTCCTTCCAATTATTTCCTTTATCTTGAGAATTATATATAACACCCCCACTACCAGAAATAAAAATAGAATTAACATCGGAATGATAAGCTATTTTCTTAAGATAATTTTTTGATAAATTTTTTCTTGACCAACTCGATCCACTATCAGTAGTATACAGAATATTACCATCCCAACCGACAGCAATTATTGTATTATTATCTATTATTTTAATGTCAAGTAAGTCAGAATTAAATCTTTTTTCAAATATTTTAACATTCATTTTTTCAATATCAATTTTACCAATAAGTCCGTTAGTTCCACAAAAGAACAACTGATTTGATTTTAGATCTCCGCTTAAAATTGTTTCATTTGAAATTTCAAAAACCTTCAGGTCTGAAAAATCTGAATTTGATAATATGATTTTACCATCATTGGATAAGAAGAATATTTTATCATAAAAAAACAAAATTTTATTTATTATCCCTGTTCCTAGATTGGTCAGTTCTTTAATATTAAAATCTTTATCAATAATAAATAAACTACCTTTTGAATTAGATAAGTAAAAATTATTATTGAAAAAAATTATATCATTAAAATTTTCAGAAGAGTTAATTGGAATTCGCTCCCAGTCACTTCTATTAAACTTCTTCATCAGATCAAAATCTAGATTCTGTTCTGAAATATTTTCTTTCTCTTGTGGTAAATAAGATTTAACGAATAGATAAGAAGCTCCAGCTAAAAAAATGAAAGCTAAAATAAAAAATGCAGGAATTAAAATATGTCTATTAATTCTTTTTGTTTTTTCAAACTTTTCTATTGGCACAGATGAGATTTGATTTATTCTAACAGGTAAAGAGAAAATCAATTCTTCAACTGCTTTCCTAAATTCAATAGCAGATGAGAAATTATTTGAAGCCGATTTATTCATTGCAGATAGAATAAGTTCATCAACATCATCAGGAATATCCTGAAATCGAGCAGAAAGTCTTGGAGGCTTTTGATTCAAATGCGCATTATAAATTTTAAAGTAATTATCATATAAGTATGGTGGATTACCACTTATCATTTCATATAAAGTTATTGCTAAAGAATATAAATCTGTTTTTGGTGTTGTTTGCTGATTATTTATCTGCTCAGGACTCATATAAAGAATTGTTCCAATGATTCTGCCCTGAGTAGTTAGATCAGTTTTTGAATCAAGGGATTTTGAAATTCCGAAGTCCATCAATTTTGCAACACCATTTTTGTCAATAATTATATTAGAAGGTTTAATATCCCTGTGTATCAATCCTTTAGAATGGGCGTATTCCAGAGCAATCAAAATTTGTCTAATAATTTTCAAAGAATATATCAAATTAAGTCTTTTATATTTCAGAATAAGATTTTCAATTGTAATACCTTCAACATATTCAATGATCAATCCCATCAAATCACGATATTCCAAAAAACCATAGACCATAACAATATTTGGATGCGAAAGTTTTGCATGATTTTTCCCTTCATTTCTAAATCTTTCAAGAAAAAGATGGTCGGATAATAGATTTGGACTCAAAAATTTTATAGCAACATATCGCTCTAATTTGATATCAAATGCTTTAAAGACTTTACCCATCCCCCCTTCGCCTAAAGAGGAAATTATTCGATAATTTTGAATTTGAGTTCCGATCATAAAATAAAATCCTGAACAGAATAAACTTTAAATAGTTGATTTAATAATTCATTTAGATATTTCATTTAAGTAATTTAATATTAAACGAACTCCAAAACCTGTCATATATTTATTAGTATATGAACGAAAGTTATGATGAATAGATGGTCCTGCAATGTCTAAATGTGCCCATTTAATTTTTTTATCAACAAATTTTTCTAAGAACTTAGCAGCTGTAATCGAACCTGCCCAACGAATACCAAGATTTTTAACATCTGCTACATCGCTTTCAATTAGTTTGTTGTAATCATCCCACAGAGGTAATCGCCATACTCGTTCATATGTTTTTATACCACTTCGTAAAAGATCATCCGCTAACTTATCATCTTTAGTAAACAAGCCTGCTACAAATTCACCTAAAGCCACAACTACCGAACCAGTTAAAGTTGCAAAATCAATAATTTGATCGGGATTCAACTTTGATGCATAATGAAGTGCATCTGATAAAATCACTCTTCCTTCTGCATCTGTATCTTCAATTTCAATAGTTTTTCCTGAAGATGTTCTAATGATATCACCAGGTTTAAAAGCAGAACCAGATGGCATATTTTCAGCGAGAGGAATAATTCCAAAAAGATGAATTGGTAGTTTTAACTCTGAGGCTGCTAACAATACAGCTGCGACTACTGAAGCACCAGCCATATCATTCTTCATATCACCCATTGATTTGGATGGCTTAAGTGAAATACCACCTGAATCGAATGTCATTCCTTTTCCAACTAATGCAATTTTTTTCAATTTTGGCTTTTTAGATTTTTTAACATCGGGTTTATATTCCATCACTAAAAAACGAGGTTTATTAACACTTCCTTTGCCTACAGAATACAATCCAAACATTTCTCTTTTAACAATTTCTTTTTCATCGAAAGAAATTATTTTTATTTCTTTATTTATAGCTTTTGATTTGACAATTTTAACGAAATCATCTGGAGTTAACTCATTACTTGGCTCATTTTGTAAGTCCCTTGCAAAATAAACCGCTTCCATTACAATTTCAGTCGATTTAATAATATCTTTTTTTAAATCCTCATCCTCAGAGTAGATAATTACATCTAATTTATTATTCAAGTTTTTATTTGATTTCTTATCAGATTTGTATTTATTAAAAGAATAGTTCCCTAAATAAAAGCCTTCAATAAATGTTTGAACTAAATAATTTTTATCATTGAGAAACTCATTCGAAAATTTAAATTTAGGAATAAAAATGTGTATTGAATTTATTTTTTCATTAGAAATTTTTTGAACAAGTTCAGAGAAATAGTTTCTGAAATAATCTTGGTTAAAGTTATCATCTATTTTAATCTTATGTATAATGATTTCATCTGGTTTACCAAATTTTGTGGGAACTCTTATTTGAGTTATATCTTTTGATAGTAAATTTTCTTTTTGAATTTCCGACAAACTCAAATTGTAAATCTTATCGAGATCGTTAAGATTTTTCTTAAGATTTTCATCATCAACTAAAAATCTTATTACTAATGAGTAGTCATTAAAAGAAATTTTATTTTTACTTAATTGAAAATTAAAATCGAACATTTTATTTACCCAATGATTGTAAGAAGTTAATGGAATAATTTAAAATTTGATCAATTATGTTCTTATCTAATTTTTGATTGTAAAATCTGGCACCAGAGGCATTTCTATGACCGCCTCCACCAAAATTTTTTGCTACCAAATCAGCTGGAATTTCTCCTTTAGATCTAAAACTTGCTTTAAATCCATTAGGTAATTCAATAAATAAAATTCCAAACAAAACCCCTTCAATTGATAAAATAAAATTAACAAAATTATCTGTGTCACTTTCAATTGCTTGGGTAACATTGAAATCATCTTGAGTAATAGTCATAAAACCTATTTTACCATTATAAATCAATTCAATTGTGTTCAAAGCTTTTCCAAGTAATTTAACTTTACTGAATTTACTTTGGTCATAAATTTTATCATAAATATCAAATGGGTCGGCACCCTTTTCAATCAAAAAAGCGACATCTCTATGAAGTTTTGGAGTAGTTCGACTAAATCTAAACGAACCTGTATCTGTCATTATACCTGCATAAAGTGGTATTGCAATATCTTTTGTAATTAAATCTGGATAAAAAGAAAATAAAAAATCAAATATTATCTCACAGGTAGCAGAGGCTTGAGTATCAACAAAATAATAATCAGCAAATTCTTCAGGATTTTGATGGTGATCTATACATACTTTCTTTATATTCGAATTTAATATTAAATCAGCCATTTTAACAGTTCGTTTAATACTATTCATATCGAGTGTTAGAATAACATCGTAGCTGTTAATTAAATCTTTATGAATTTCTAAACAATATTTCTCAATTATCTTATCCGTGTCCAAAAATTCCAAATTGTAGGGAGTTGAACTATAATTTATTATTTTGACTTCTTTTTTAATAATTTTAAGCATTCTATAAAAAGCTAACTCTGCTCCTATAGCGTCTGCATCTGGATTAACATGGGTGGTGATGATAAATGAATTATTTTCAACTAATATTTTATCCAAGAGGTTAAAGTTTAGCATATAGTAAATACCATTTAAAAAAGAATTGTCATACAATGCATAATCGTATGACAATTCTTGATAGATTCAGAGGTTTTTAAAATTATTTTACTTCCCAAAGATTACCACTATATAGAACTTTCTCTAATGAGCCTTCACCTTTTTTAGCTTTAACTTCATTAATTTGACGAGTAATTCCCTCATCACAAGTTTCTTTAATTATTTGTCTAAAAACACCAATAGGAGTAGGAAAACCCTCTCTTTCATCGAAGGACATAATTATAGAAGCCCGAGCGGGAGATGGGTCAAATTCATCGTGAACCCATAAATCATTTACGGAATAATGACCGCTTGTTAAATCAACAACAACTGGATTAAATCCTTCTAATCTAATTCCTTTATCTTTATTCTTTCCAAAAATTAGGGGCTCACCGTGTTTTAGTTCTATTACATTGTCATCTTTTGTATCTTTATCAGTTAGCAAATCAAAAGCACCATCATTAAAAATGTTACAATTCTGAAATACTTCAAGAAAAGCAGTTCCTTTATGTAAGCCAGCACGCTTAATCATTTCTTGAAGATGTTTTGCAAATTTATCTATAGAACGAGCTATAAAAGTTGCTTCAGCACCTAAAGCTAATTTTGGTGGATTGAATGGATAATCAACACTACCAAAAGGAGTAGTTTTTGTAACCTGACCTTTAAAAGATGTTGGAGAATATTGACCTTTTGTTAGTCCATAAATTCTATTATTAAACAAAACGATTTTAATATCAACATTTTTCCTACAAGTATGAATAAAGTGATTTCCACCAATGCTAAGTAAATCACCATCGCCAGTAGCAACCCAAACATCAAGTTCAGGATTTGCGATTTTAACACCTGTTGCTATTGCTGTTGCTCGTCCGTGAATACCGTGAAAACCATAAGTATTCATATAATATGGAAATCTACTTGAACAGCCTATTCCAGAAACCCAAACGATATTTTCTTTGGGTTTATTAATTATTTCTGGAAAACTTCTTTGAACTTGAGCAAGAATTGAATAATCCCCACATCCAGGGCACCATCTGACATCCTGGTCAGATGCAAAATCTTTTGCAGTATAGTGATATTCTCTAACTTCTGTTTTATTGTCCATTATTGCCTCCAGCAACTTCAATAATTTTATCTAATATTCCACTAACTCTTAATGGTAAACCTCTAACAAGATTATATTGAATTACATCGACAAGGAACTCACTTCTAATCATATAAGCTAATTGTCCTAAGTTAATTTCAGGCACTAAAATTTTTTTGTAAGATTTTAAAATGTCTTTTGTGTTCTTTGGAAATGGGTATAAATAGCAGAAATGAATCTGAGCAATTTTGTATCCTTTTTCTCTTGCTTTAGTAACAGCCTCTTTAATTGCTCCATAAGTTCCACCCCATCCTACCACTAAAAGTTCAGAATCTTTGTCACCTTCAACTTCTAAATCTGGAATGTCGTTTTGTATGTTCATAATCTTTTTTCTTCTAAGAGTAACCATTTCGTGGTGATTTTCAGGATCGTAGCTAACATTACCATAAATGTTTGATTTTTCCAAACCACCAATTCTATGTTCTAAATTTGGTGTTCCAGGAATAGCCCAAGGTCGGGCTAAATATTCATTTCTTGCATAAGGGAAATAACCATCTTTTTCTTTAACGAAATTGACGGGAATTTCTGGCAATTCATCAATCTTTGGTAAACGCCATGGCTCCGAGCCATTAGCAATGTATCCATCAGTTAGTAAAATTACAGGAGTCATATACTTAATTGCAATACGTGAAGCTTCTAAAGCCATATCAAAACAATGACTTGGAGTTTTAGCTGCCAATACACAAACAGGTGCTTCACCATTTCGACCGAAGACAGCTTGCAATAAATCAGCTTGTTCAGTCTTTGTTGGTAAGCCAGTACTAGGACCGCCTCTTTGAACATCAATTATGACAATTGGTAATTCAGTCATTACAGCTAAACCAATTGCCTCTGACTTTAATGATAGACCCGGACCACTTGTATTAGTAATTGCTAGATTACCTGCAAAAGCAGCGCCAATTGCTGTCGTTATTCCAGCAATTTCATCTTCTGCTTGAAAAGTTTTTACTCCAAAACTTTTTAATTCACTCAAATATTGTAAAATCTCAGAGGCAGGCGTAATTGGATAAGAGCCTAAAAATAATGGTAATCCACTTTTTACAGACGCAGTTAAGAATCCTAATGCTGTGGCTTCATTTCCAGAGATATTTCTATACACACCAGGTTCTAACTTTGCTGGTTTAACAGAATATCTTGATGTAAAAATTTCTGTGTTGTCACCAAAATCATATCCAGCTTTGAGAGCCTTCTCATTTGCTTCTATATATTCAGGTTTCTTGGCAAATTTTTGATGAATCCAGTTTAATGTTGTATCAAGTGGTCTATTAAATAACCAATACATCAAACCTAAAGCAAAGAAATTTTTAGTTCTTGAAATTTCTTTAGGAGTTAATTTTATTCCCTCTAAAGCTCTTTGAGTCATTGATGTTATCGGTACTTGAAAAACCTGATAACCTGCCAATGAACCATCTTCAAGAGGATTTGATTGATAATTAGCTAATGATAAATTTCTTTGATCAAAAGAATCAGAATTAACTATTACAATTCCACCTGGTTTTAGTTCTGGAAGATTTTTTTTCAAAGCGGCAGGATTCATAGCAACTAATACATCTGGCTGATCACCTGGGGTATAAATATCATCACTACTAAAATGAAGTTGAAAGCCACTTACTCCATATATAGTTCCAGCAGGGGCACGAATCTCCGCAGGATAATCAGGAAGTGTATTTAAATCGTTTCCTACCCAAGCAGTATTATCACTAAATTGAGTTCCAGTTAATTGCATACCATCGCCGGAGTCACCAGCAAATCGGATTGTAACTTCTTTTAATTCGAGAAGTTCTTTATCTTTTTCTTGTTCCATAGAATCCCGCTAAGTTATTTTTAATTGCGACTGTAAAACTACTAATTAACTAATGAATTATCAATTTAATTATTTAAATCTTTCATCATTTAGAAGTTTACTAAACTCAGTTGCATTTACAAATCCAGTTATTCTATGAATTTCATTTAAATTTGAATCAAGAATTAACACAGTAGGAACACCTAATATATTATACTTTCTTCTAAGATTTTCAACTTCAGGGTCTAAAGATTTTGTCATATCTGCCTTCAAATTAAGAAAATTCTCAGAAAGTTTTATAACATTTTCATCTGAAAAAGTAAGTGCATCAAGCTCTTTACAAGGGATACACCAATCTGCATAAAAGTCTATTATCACTCCTTTCTTATTTATAGCATATTGAAGTTCAGAATCAGAATACTTTATCCATTGAATTGATTTTTTTTCTGAAGGAATTAAAGAATATATAGAAGCAGCAATAACAACCACAGAAAAAGCTGTCTTAAAGATTCTAAAACCTTTTAAACTATTAGCTGCTTTATCAAAAAACAATAAATATAAAGCTGCAATTAATCCATAAATTGGGAGAACATAACTAGAAACACTTTTTGGAATTAAAGGTAATGCGAAATAAAATGCCATTCCTAAAAGTATAAATCCAAAAATATGTTTTACCGCTTCCATCCATAATCCTGCTCTTGGAAGTGATTTAATTTTTCCAGAAAAAATTGCTAAAAATAAATAAGGAAATCCAAGACCTAAAGCAAGAATGAAAAACATAAGAAAGCCAAAAAATGGATCACCTTTTGTTGCTACAACAGTTACCAATCCTAAAACAAAAGGACCGATGCAAGGAGCAGCAACAATTCCCATTGTTAAACCCATAAAAAAAGAACCATACAATCCTGTTTTAGTTGAACTTGCTTTAGCAACAATTGCATCTGGTAATTTGAATTCATATAAACCAAACATACTTAATGATAATGCTACTAATACTCCCACAATGAATAAAATTACAAAAGTATTCTGAAGTAATGCTCCAAACACTGCACCAGTTAATGAAGTTGCAACACCAATTATAGAATATGTAACTGCCATTCCCAGAACAAACAAAAGACCCATCGTAGCAAGCTTTGATGTTTTACCCTCACTTTGTCCACCAAAATAACCTATTGTAATTGGAATCAAAGGATAAACGCAAGGTGTAAGATTTAATGCTAAACCACCTAAAAAGACTAAAATTAAACTTAATAATAATCCACGCTTTTCTAATTTATTTTCTATAGAATCTTCATTTTTTGAATCAGTTAAAGATGGTTCAGCAAAAACCAATTCTGAGAATATTTCTTGATTTATTTGATTTATGGGCGTTTGTTTATTTACGAATTCAAGGTAAATTGTATCACTTATAGAATTAGGTGCTAAACAGGTTAGATTATTACAAGCTTGATATTCTAAATTAACGACTAAAGGAAAATTTCCTGTTGGAGAGTTTTCTAAAAATTTAACTTTGAAAGGTATAAAAAACCTATCCTCCCATACTAAAACAGGTTTATCTGAAAAATCAAATTTGTATTCTTTTGCCATTGGATATGAAATTTTTATTGATTCAATATAATCATTCTCACTCAGCGATAATTGAGTTGGAACTAACATTTCATCATTAGGAGCATCATTGTTAATATGCCAAGAATCAGCAATTTGAACTTCTAATGCAAATAATAGTTCTGTTCCAATTATTAACTTATCAATGGATGTGTAAGTTTTTATTTTAACAATTTCTTCATTAAACAAGTTTTGAGGAAAAACTTTATTTGATAATACAAGAATAACCGCTAAAATGAAAAGAATTTTTCTTCGCATAACTTCCTATTTGATTTATTAAAATTTATTGAATGAATATAAGATTAAATATTTCCTTAGAAGTTCCAAAAATATTATCTACGCCAAGCTTGTACTATTGGATACCTTCTTCCATAACCGAAAGCTTTTTGAGAAATTCTTAAAACAGGTGGTGCTTGTTTTCTTTTGAATTCATTTTTATCAACCATTTTTAATACACTCTTTACCATTTGAGCATTTCCAATTAATTCACTTATTTCAAATTCCTCTTTGTTTTCTTCAAGATACATTCTAAGAACCCTATCTAAAATATCATAAGGTGGTAAAGTATCCTGATCTTTTTGATTTGGTTTTAATTCAGCAGATGGTGGCTTGTTTATTATTTCTATAGGAATTACCTCTCGTTCTCTATTGAAATGATATGCAAGTCTGTAAACATCAGTTTTATATACATCCCCAATTACTGATAAGCCTCCACACATATCACCATACAAAGTAGTGTATCCAACAGCTAATTCAGATTTATTACCAGTTGATAATAATAAATTTCCATAACTATTTGAATATGCCATCAATAAATTTCCTCTAATTCTTGCCTGAATATTTTCTTCGGTTATAGAATTAAATGTTAAATTCTTTTTAGAAAATTGATTTAGTGAAACATCCACTATTTCTTGAATAGAAATGATATGATAATTAATTTTTAAAGCGTCACAAAGTTTTATTGAATCATCTATACTTCCTTTTGAAGAATATTTGGATGGTAAAAGAAGGACATCCACATTATCATTTCCGATAGCTTTCACAGCAATACTTGTTACCAATGCTGAATCAATTCCACCACTCAAACCTATAATTGCTTTAGAAAAATTTTGTTTGATAAAATATTCTTTTAATCCGAAAACGAGTGCGTTAAAAACTTCCTCTTCAAAAAAAGATTCACAGGAACTTATTTCTTCATAAAATTGATTTGTATCAAAAAATATGTAATCTTCTTCAAAAGATTTACCTAATCTTACCAATCGGCCAGCTTTATCGAAACACATACTAGCGCCATCAAAAATCAATTCTGTTTGCCCAGCAACACAACAGCAATAGATTAAAGGTAAATTGTCATTTCTACAAAGAGAGGCTAACATATCTTTTCTGTTTGTTCTTTTACCATAAGAATAAGGGCTGGCTGAAATGTTAATTAATATTGTTGCTCCTTGATTTATTAAATCATTAACAGGATCTTTTGTATACCTTCTTCTATACCAATAATCAGCATCATTCCAGATGTCTTCGCAAATTGATATACCTAACTTCTCATTATTAAACTCAAAGATTTTAACTTCTTTTGCAGGATCAAAATATCGCATCTCATCAAAAACATCATAATTTGGAATTAAAGTTTTATGTTGAATAAATTGAACCTTACCATCAAAACATAAAATAGCTGAATTATGAATATCTGTTCCAATGTTATCATCATCTTCAGTGATTGAACCGAAAAGTAATCCAGTAGAATTGGTTATTTGTGCGATTTTATAAATATAGTTTTTTACTGCTTTTCTGAATTCCGCTTTTTCAACTAGATCTTGAGGTGGATAACCCAAAAGAAAAAGTTCTGGAAAAACTACTAAATCTGCACCTAAATCATTTCCCTTTTTGTAACCTTCTAAAATTTTTTTAAAGTTATATTCTAAATCCCCAACTATAGAATTTAGCTGGCAAAGAAGAATTTTCATAAATTATATTAAGTATTTATTGTTTCCATTTTATAGTACAACCAATTGAATAAGTTTCAGGAAATTGTATTTCTTTACCAGATAAATATTCATCTAATGCAATTCTCAAATAAGGAACTTTAACATCGTCTGGATTTTGCCAGTTATCATCGATTTTACCGTGGTAAACTAATTTCTGATTTTTTCCAAATAAGAAAATTTCTGGTGTATGAGTTGCTCCAAAATTTTTTGCAACTTCTTGTGTCGCATCCCTTAGATAAATGAAGTTAAAATTTTTTTGGGTGCTCCTTTTAATCATTTCATCAAAAGAGTCTTCAGGATAATTTACATCATCATTAGAATTAATTGCAACAATTCTTACTCCTGATTCATAATAATCTTTTTGAATAGAAATAATTCTATCTTCATAAGCCTTAACATAAGGACAATGATTACAGCTGAAGATAATTATTAAAGCAGAAATATTTTCATCTGTATTGAAGAATTCTCTGGATGAATATATTTTTCCATCAACTCCTCTAAGATTTTCAAAATGAGGTATTAAATCTCCGATTTTAAGTTTATTTGTAGCCATATTATTTTTAAAACAAATATTGTTTATAATTATGCACAAAATTAAAATATTTTTAATAATTATCACTATTTATGGAAGCATTATGGCTCAAAATTTCAATTTTGAAGTTAGCTTGTATTATAATTATGGATACTTTAAAGAAAAAAGTCTTAAGAATAGATTTTTCAAACATTCAGAAATTTTAAATCTAATTGAACGCTTAAATAAAAGTTCTGTTTTTAGAGTACAAAAGTTAGGGTATTCTTTTGAAAGAAAAGAGATTTTCTTATTAAATATTGGACAAGGAAATAAAAAAATTTTCTTCTGGTCTCAAATGCACGGCGATGAACCTACAGCAACTGCTGCTTTATTTGACATTTTTAATTTCTTAAATGATACAATTCATTATCCTGATGTTAGAAATTTGATTTTAAAAAATTGTTCGCTTTATTTTATTCCTATGCTAAACCCCGATGGAGCTGACAATTTCTCAAGAAGAAATTCAATGATGATTGATATTAATAGAGACGCATTAAGACTTGAGAGTCCAGAGGCAAAAATTTTGATGAAAGTTTTTGAAGAAATTAAACCAGATTTTGCCTTCAATCTACACGATCAAAGTCATAGATTTTCAGTTGGTAACTCATTTAGACAATCTGCTATGGCTTTTCTAGCTCCTGCATTTGATTATGATAAAACTATTGACTCTACTCGATTGAATTCAATAAAATTAATAAGTTCATTATTTGAAATGTTGAACAATTTTATTCCTGGACACATTTCAAGATATTCAGATGAATATGAACCTCGTGCATTTGGTGATAATTTCCAGAAAAGAGGCACAAGTACAATTTTAGTTGAGTCTGGTGGCTGGAAAAACGATCCTGAAAAACAATTCATAAGAAAATTAAATTTCATAACCTTAATCTCTGCAATTAAACAAATTGCCGAAGAGAGTTATAAAAATTTTAATGATGAAGATTATAATTCCATACCATTAAATGAAGAAAAACTCTATGATTTGATTTTGAGAAATTTAACCATATCTAATAAAGGTTATGAATACAAAGTTGATTTAGCAATTAATTATGAAGAAGTACTTAATCGAAGTAAAACAGGAACATTCAAAAAAGCTAAAATTGAAAATATTGGAGACCTTTCAACTTTCTTTGGCATCGAAGATTATGATTTGAGTGGTTATAGAATTGATTCAGGTAAAACAATGCTTAGAGAGTTTGATAATCTTAAAGAATTGAAAAAAGAAAATTATATCGAAATTTTCAAAAAAGGTTATACTAATGTTTTTGTCGACAATGTAAGAGGTGAGATTTCTGATGTCCCTTTTAATATTCTGACGAATAAAAGAAAACCAGATTTTTCAATACAAATTGGTAATAATCCAACTTTTTTAATAAAGAAAAATGGGAAGATTGAATATTCAATTATTAATGGATTTATTCAAAATCATAATACTAAGACTTTTCACAATAATGGTTTAATATTCTAATACTTGTATTAAATATATTATCTTTGCAAACAAATTTAAACTCTTTAATCTTACAAAAACATTATTAATTATGCATTGTCAATTGTAAATTTAGATATGCACCCGTAGCTTAATTGGATAGAGCACCTGACTACGGATCAGGAGGTTGAAGGTTCGAGTCCTTCCGGGTGTACTTCCTGAATCTTACATGAACATCTGAAAAATTAGATTATTTACTTTCGATATTCAAATTCTCTTTCGACTTTATTTTCTCTGCTGAAAGCACATAATTTATCTTTTTCTCTGTTTAGTCAATGGTTTATTCCTTTTTTCTTTCATTAATATTCCATCGAATATATTTATCCGTTTGAGTTTTCCTCGCCTCTATTGGTTAGCATATGCTATATGTGCAAATATCGCTTCTTAACCATATTCTACCAATTTTTTAAATAACTTTATATCGTGAACCCTTGCTCTGGTAAACTTTAAGGATTTTATAATTTAAATATTTCTAATAATTGCTATATCTCCTTTATATCCTTAATAACTCTTTCCTTCCTACTAATTGAAATCCGCATCCTTATAGCTATTACTTTTAATATACTATATCAGTCAATATTTGATTTTATTATTATCAATGTTCGTTTACTTTAAAGTTTATTAAATTTATCATTTACTGCTGAAGTAAATAAATCGACATCGTGGATTTTATTGCTTCTAATTTTTCTATTTTCATTCCTTATTTTTTAGAAGCAATTATATCCTCAATCAATGTCAATTGATTTTTTAGATGCTCCTCACAAATAATGGACAAATTAAATTAGTTGCAAAAAAAATTAAATGATACTCATTTTTTTGAATTTTCATTTAGGGACAGTGGTATCGGAATTCCAAAAGAAGAACAATACAGAATTTGGGAACCATTCAGACAGTTAAGTGAAGGTAAAGGTCGTTCTTTTGATGGAACTGGATTAGGATTAACATTAGTAAAAAAATATGTCGAGCTATTAAATGGCTTCATCGAACTAAAAAGTGAAATCAACAAAGGGTCTAAATTTACTATTTTTTTGCCAATCAACTAATTCATTAACTTAATTTTCCCTCTTTAATGAATTTACAATATATTTCATTCTAAAAATTTAGAAAAAATGAATTTTATAAAAGTATTATTCATTGGTGACATTGTAGGTTTACCTGGATTACATTTTACTCAAACTTTTTTACCATCAATAGTTCAAAAGTACAAACCAGATTTAGTTATTGCTAATGGTGAAAATGTATCTGATGGAAAAGGATGCACCGAAAAAGAAGCTAAAATTCTTTTTGATTTGGGTGTCAATGTTATCACTGGTGGTAATCATACTTGGGATAAGCATTTATCTCAAGAATATCTCAAAAAAGATTCAAGAGTTCTAAGACCTCTTAACTATCCAAAAGGAACTCATGGTAACGGATACATTATTATTGATATTAAAGATACAAAAATTGCTGTAGTAAATTTACAGGGTCGCACATTTATGTCTTCAATAGATTGTCCTTTCCGTTCTGCAGAATGGATAATTTCAAAAATTAAAAATGAATCACAGATAATCATAATAGATTTTCATGCCGAAGCAACTGCAGAAAAAATTGCCCTTGCAAATTTTTTAGATGGTAAAGTAAGTTGTATAATTGGAACTCATACGCACATACAAACTTCTGATGAAAGAATTTTACCTAACGGGACTGGATATATTACTGATGTTGGAATGACTGGTCCTTATGATTCTGTTATTGGTATGAAAACTCAAGCTGCTTTGAATCGTTTTTTGTATCAAACACCACAGAAGTTCGAAACTGCACAGGATGATGTTCATTTATCTGCTGTATTTTTTAAGATTGATAAATTAACTGGAAAAACTATTAGCGTTGAAAGAATATTTTTCCCTGAATTCGAAAAAATAAAATCACTCGAATATGCTGAAACACCCTCTACCCAGACTTGATAAAGATTTAGAATTAAGAAATTTACTACTACCCTATTGCAGGTTGAATTATGGAGAGATCTGGAAGGATGAAAAATCTGGTCATAAAATTATTTGTGGTGATTGTACGAATTTTTCTATTGTTGAAAAATTATTTGAGAATAAAAAAGCTAAATTGGCAATTCAGGACCCACCCTACAATTTCATTGCTTTTCAAACATTTAGCGAGGAGGAGTTTTGCAACTGGAGTCAATTATGGATTGACAATACATATAATTTCCTTGATGAAAATGCATCATTGTATATTTGGTTAGGTGCTGAACAAAAGAATTTTTTTCAACCTTTATCTGGTTTTATAAAATTGATGTCCAAAACAAACTTTAAATCTAAAAGTTTTATCACTCTCAGAAATCAACGTGGTTACGGAACACAAAAAAATTGGATGTCTATCAGACAAGAATTATTTTATTTTGTAAAAGGTAATCCAGTTTTCAATATAGAAGCTGAATATACTGATATTCCCAAAGTTCTCAATGGATATTATAAAATTGTAAATGAAAATATTACTAACAATTTTCAAAGAAGTAAATCTAAATTTATACGAGCTGGCAATGTATGGATTGATATTCAACAAGTTTTTTACAGGATGGAAGAGAATGTGAACGGATGCTACGCACAAAAACCTTTGAAAGCTATCGAGAGAATTATAAAAGCCTCCAGCAATGAAAAGGATATTGTTATAGATTTCTTTTCACATTCTGGAACAACATTATTAGCTTCAGAAAAATTAAACAGAATTTGTTATGCGATGGATATTGAGCCAATTTATTGTGAAATTACAATTAGAAGATTAGAAAACTTTAGAGAATCTCATAAAACAGGGTGGCAAAATTCTAATCCATTCTACAAAGAAATTTCTCTCGATTATCGATTAAAAACTTACCTTAAAAATAAATACAAAATAGAATATTGAAAGGAATTATAATGATATTATTAGATGGCAAAAAAATTTCAAATCAAATAAAAGAAAATTTAAAATCACAAATAATAGAACTGTTAAAATTAGGTAAGAATGTTCCTGGGTTAGCCGCAATTCTTGTTGGAGATAATCCAGCATCTCAAATTTATGTTTCGAGTAAAAGTAAATCCTGTCAGGAAATTGGAATGCGCTCGATTATTGAAAAAATAAATTCTGATGTATCTCAAGAAAATTTGATAGAAATTATAAATAAATATAATCAAGACCCTAACTATCACGGAATTCTCGTTCAGCTTCCATTACCTCAACACATTGACGAAGACTTAATCATTGAAACTATCTCACCCAAAAAAGATGTTGATGGTTTTCATCCTATAAGTTTTGGAAATTTAGTTATTGGAAAAGAAACTTTTATACCTTGCACTCCAGCCGGTATTCAAGAGTTATTGAAACATTATAAGATTCCTACTCAAGGAAAACATTTAGTAGTCGTTGGGCGAAGTAATATTGTGGGAAAACCTATTGCTAATTTAATGTTACAAAAAAATCAATATGCAAATTCAATTGTTACTGTATGTCATTCAGCAGCTGATGATTTATCTTACTATACAAAGCAAGCTGATATTTTAATTGCTGCTATTGGTAAACCACTATTTATAAAATCTGATATGGTTAAAGATGGTGTAGTTGTAATTGATGTTGGAATTAATCGTATTGAGGACAGCTCTAATCCTAAAGGTTATAAAATAGTTGGTGATGTTGATTTCGATGAAGTTTCAAAAAAAGCATCTTATATAACACCTGTTCCAGGTGGGGTTGGACCAATGACAATTGCAATGCTTCTTAGTAATACCTTTAAAGCTTATAAACTTTACGGAGGTTAATTTGAATTTTCTTTTTAATGATATCAATAACGAAACAATTCAGCAAATTCTTCATAAATTAAAAACGATAGATGAAGTTCAAACCTCCAAAAATTTAAGTGATGAAGAGTTAGCAAAAATAATTGACCACACCTTGTTAAAGCCCGAAACAACTAAATTAGATATTGAAAAACTTTGTCAAGAAGCTAAAGAATTTGGATTTTTCTCTGTTTGTGTTAATCCAGTCTGGGTCGAATATGCTTTTGATTTATTAAAATCATCTAATGTGAAAGTATGCACAGTAATTGGTTTTCCCTTAGGAGCAAATAAAACTGAAACTAAACTTTTTGAGGCAGAAAAAGCAATTTCTGAAGGTGCTGATGAGATTGATATGGTATTAAATATTGGTAAACTTAAATCAAAAGATTACCAATATGTTTATGATGATATTAAAACAATCACTGATTATGCAAAAAAATTTCTTGTAAAAACAAAGGTAATTATTGAAACAAGTTTATTAAATGATGAAGAAAAAATTATTGCCTGCATTCTTGCAAAAAAAGCTGAAGCCGATTTCGTAAAAACTTCCACCGGTTTTTCAATAGGTGGTGCTACCGAATATGATGTAAGATTGATGAGAATCTCTGCTGAAGGATTAGAAGTTAAAGCAAGTGGCGGTATTAAAACAAAAGGCGATGCATTAAAATTATTCAATGCTGGTGCAACAAGAATAGGAACGAGTAGTGGAATTAAAATTATAAAAAATGAACTATCAAATTTAGGTTATTAATGATTTTAGATTTAGTAATCAAAAAAGAATTGGATGGATATTCTGGTATTATACCCTCCATTAAAGGTTGGGAGGTTTGGGCTAAAAATGAAAATGAGGTGATTGATAAAATTCTTGATTTAAGTGATTTCTACCTTCAAATTCCTAAAGAAAAAATTTTAATTGATAAAGCACGCAAAGAAGATGATAAAACAATTTATAAAATTGTTTTCAACAAGGATTAAAAATGCGTTCAAAAGTCTCAGAAAGGCGTCTTGAAAAAATTAAATATGTTCTTTCATCTCGTCAGTTTGATTTAACATTAGTTTTTGAAAACATTCATGACCCACATAATGTAAGCGCAATTCTTAGAACCTGTGACGCAATTGGAATTAATAAAGTTCATTTGGTTTATACTATTGAAAAATTTCCAAAGCTTGGCAAAAAATCTTCAGCCTCTGCAATTAAATGGGTCGAAAGAGAAAAACACATTGATATTCAATCTTGTTTTCAAAAATTAAGAAATGATAACTTTAAAATTTATGCTTCTGCAATTAGTGTGGATTCAATAAATTTATATGATATAGATTTTACCGAAAAAATTGCAATTGTCTTCGGTAATGAACATCGTGGACTATCAAAAGAAGCACTTGAAAAAGCTGATAGAAAATTTATAATTCCTGTGAAAGGAATGGTTCAAAGTCTTAATGTTTCGGTTGCTGCTGCTATAGTTCTTTATGAAGCATTCAGACAAAGATTGAATAAAGGTCTTTACAATAAAACTTCTCTGTCTAAAGAGGAATTTGAAATAATGGTTGATAAATGGTGCATGAAATGAAAAAGTTTTTGAATAAAATAAATTCAATCAAAGGTGAGATATCATTTGATGGTGACAAATCCATTTCGCATCGTGCAGTTTTTTTCTCTGCTATGTCTGATGGAATCTCGGAAATTGAAAATTTATCGCATTGTGAGGATTTAAAAACTACAATTTCAGCATTTGAAAATTTAGGTGCTAAATTCATATTCAATGACAGAAAAACAATTGTTTATGGTGTCGGTAAATACAAATTTAATGAACCATTTAAGGAAATTTATTGTGGAAATTCAGGCACTACAGCAAGATTATTGAGTGGAATTTTATCAGCCCAAAAGTTTAATTCTACCATTACTGGTGATGAATCTCTTTCAAAACGTCCTATGAAAAGAATCATTGAGCCTTTACAAAAGATGGGTGCAAAAATCTCTCACAATAATTTCCATTTGCCATTACAATTTCATCCAGTAGAAAAATTAAATAATTTGAAGTTTGATTTAGTAATACCAAGTGCACAAGTTAAATCCTGCATTTTGTTAGCTGGACTATTTGTTGATGAGGAAACTATTATAAATGAAAGTATTGAAACGCGAAATCACACCGAAAAAATGTTAAACCTTCCAGTTTTAGTTCATAATAGAAAAAAAATTATAAAAAGCTCCTCACGATTTTATCCTCAAAGTAATTATTATTATGTCCCTGGAGATATTTCTTCTGCAGCATTCTTTATTGTTTTAACATTATTATCTAAAAATTCAGAGTTGATAATCAGAAATGTTTCCTTAAATCCAACTCGAATAGGTTTTATAAATATTTTACAGAAAATGAATGCTCGAATTGAAATTAAATTTTCAGGAAAAACTAATAATGAAGAATATGGTGACTTAATTATAAAATCTTCAAAACTAAGAAATATTCATATAGAAAATACATTCATACCAAATATAATTGATGAAATTCCTATACTAACAATTGCTGGGATTTTTGCAGATGGAGATTTTCAAATCCGAAATTGTAAAGAACTACGCTTTAAAGAAACTGATAGAATCTCTGCACTATCCTATAACTTAAAATCTTTAGGACTTAATGTTAAAGAATTTGATGATGGATTATTTATAACTGGATATATAAAGAATAAAATTGGAGATTTTAAAACATTTGATGACCATAGAATTGCAATGGCATTTTCAATTCTTTCAATGCTAATTGATGGAGGCGGTTATATTGATAATCCTGAGTGTGTTAATATTTCAAATCCTGCTTTTTACAATCAGTTAAATATTATTTCTTATTAAACTCTTTACAGATAAATTATTTGATGTTCAAAATCTTGAATGGATAATTCTTCAAAAATTTTATCCATTAAATAATGTCCGTATTTGTTATAAAAATAAACAAAATTCAACTCACGCTCTTGTAAATTTCCATTTGGATAAAGAAAGTTTAGTAATTTTCCTAATTGACGTAATACAGTTTCAAACTTCATTTCTTGAAACTTATTTGATTTATTTTCCAATTCCCTGATGATTTGTAAAGATTTTTCTCGATACTTTTCAACTGCATCAGATAAATTTTTATCAATAGCAAAAAGATTTTCTTTCAGCTCATCAAAAATCAAATTCATTTGCACATTTGAATTATTGAACACTGAACTAATATTTATTTCAGAAATTTTATTTACTATTTTTTCTTTTAATTGGTTCTGTGATGAGAAAATCTCTTTGAAATCAATATTATATTTTTCTAAAAATTTATTAAGTTGTTTTTCAAATAAAGTTGTTGATGAGCGCGGGAATATTATAGGTGGAGTTAAATCAAAAACTTTATAAAGTGGATTTACTTGTGCAAAATAAGCTATCTCGTTAGGTCCTGCTATATAAAAAGCAGTGTTAAATAAGTAATCCTGAACAATAGGACGCAATATAACATTAGGACTGAATTTCTCTGGATAATTTTCTATTTCTGATAAAATTTCATCAAAGGAAAATTGTTTTCTTTTCCTTTTAAGTTTAAAGATGTTTTCATCTGGATAAATTGAATATCTTCCATTATCAATTGTATAAAATAAATTTACTGGCTTTATTTTAACTTGCGCGTGATAGTTATCCTCAAGTTCGGCACTTATTGAAACAAGTTTTTCAGTATGTTCTTTAAAGTTCTTAATTTCTTTAATAAAAATTGGTTTTAAGAGTTTTTTAACTTCAGTATCCTGTGGATCGAAGACTAACAACCCATAACAATCAAAATACTCTAATAAGAGTTCTCTATACGATTGTGAAAAAGTTTTTCCTGGCTTATATATTTCTTTTAAGCGAGATAATAAACTCTCCTTAAATTCAGTATTTCTTAATTCATTTTCAAGTTTACTAAAAACATTATTGATTGCCTCGTCGAATGTTAGCGTTCCTACACTTTGTCTAAATTCATCGTTCAGAAAGTCTTCTTTATATCTAATATTTAATAGATTATTTCCATCATTTAATATATTAATTGAATTTACTTCTTTGAAATCGTGGTCATCTGATTCCATCCAAAAAATTGGAACGAAATAATAATTATCAAATCGTTCATTTAAGTGAGAGGATAACTTTATGGCTGTTAGGATCTTGTAGAAAGTATAAAGTGGTCCACCTAAAATACCTATTTGTTGACCCGTAATTATAAACAATGTTTTTTTATCACTTATAAGATCAATATTCTTTAAAGTTTTTTCAGAGACATTTGTATAGTTTGAATATTGATTTTTAATTATACTTTTTATTGATAATCTACGATCATTTTCTCTTTTATAAATTTGTTGAAACACTTCAGCATATTTCTCTTTATCTCTAAAGTTATAGAAATAAAATTTTTTTACTTTTTCAAAATCATATAAATAATCAAGAAAAAGTTTATGATATCCTGGTATTTCCTTGAAGTTTATTCTCATTTTACAATTTTTATTAAAATTCAATTCAAAAGTAATATCAAGAAATGTTATTTCAATTTTTTGAGATATTCGTTTAATCTTAACTTATTTCTTTTAATATATATTCTTGTTTTTAATTTTCAATTTTTATTAGTAAAACTGCTCCATACAAAATTATGTTACTGATATTTTCTCAAAGTTTTGTAGTTAGTTATAAAAATCAAGAATTTTAAGTTGGTTTATTTATACAAAATTAAGTATAACTTGCTATTAGGATTTCCTGTTTTACTTATGAGACTTAAATACTAAAAAGTTATAGAATTATTTGGATTTAATAATTTTGAATAACACAGTTAGATTAATAAATTGCACTCAAAAAGTCAACTAATAAAAGAACTAATAAATTAAAAATAGCAAATGAGTTGTATGCTAATATTTAATTAAATTTAATAAAATTCGAATTTTAATGAATAGTTAAGAAAATTATTGTTAACTGAAAATTAAATAATAAAATCAAAAGATATTGTTCACTAAAAAGTTTCAAATTATTTCCTTAAAATTATTGTGGAAAGAATAAATAATATGATGTTTGAAATCTTTATGAGCTGATAGTAATTGATACAGCATTAGAGATTAATTTGATTGAATATTTTAGTTATGTAGAAAATGAAATGATTGGTAAACACATTTTGAAAGTTTTCTTAATAGCGGGAATTAAATCGACTTATACTATAAAAAAAAATTGAACTCAGAATTTGTCCAAGCTTAGTTAATACATAATTATTTTGAAAATCTTATTAGATATCTTCAATAACAAATTAGAAAACTGAATATGAAACTTACTTTCGAGCCAAATTTAGATTATCAATTAAGGGCAATCCAATCCATTGTTAATATTTTTGAAGGTCAACCCGCAGACGACTCGTTAACTCAATTTATCCTTAATGATAACTCTAATGCAATCTTTTCTGAAATAAATGGAGTTGCAAATAAACTGATTCTTTCAGAAGAACAATTATTTAAGAATTTGCAAAAAGTCCAAGAAGAAAATGAATTACCAATCTCGGATACATTGAAAGGATTTAATTTCACAGTAGAAATGGAAACCGGAACTGGTAAAACTTATGTCTATTTACGCACGATTTACGAATTAAACAAAAAATATGGTTTTAAAAAGTTTGTGATTGTTGTACCCTCAATTGCGATCAGAGAAGGTGTATTAAAAAACTTAGAGATTACATTTGACCACTTCCAGAATCTGTATGACAAAGTGCCGGTAAATTATTATGTATATGATAGTAGTAAAGTTTCATTATTAAGATCATTTGCAACAAATAGCAACATAGAAATTTTAATTATTAATATTGACTCATTTGCGAAAGATGAGAATATAATCAATCGACCAAATGATAAATTGAGTGGCCACGAACCTATTAAATTTATACAAGTTACCAATCCAATTGTAATAATAGATGAACCCCAAAATATGGAAACAGAAAAAAGGAAAAGGGCTATAGAAAGCTTAAATCCTCTTTGTAAATTAAGATACTCTGCAACTCATCGTGATTTGTACAATCTTGTTTATAGTTTGAACCCTGTTAACGCTTATGATTTAGGACTTGTAAAACAGATTGAAGTAGATTCAGTTATAGAAGAAAATTCAGGCAATTATGCTTTTATTGAAGTTAGAAAAATTACTTCTCAAAAAAATAAAGTAATAGCTCAATTAGCAATTGATGTTGACGCAAAAGATGGAATTACAAGAAAAACAGTTTCTGTAAAAACAGGTGATGATTTATATATTCTTTCCAATAGAAGAGAAATTTATAATTAAGGATTTGTTGTGGAAGAAATTGATGTAAAAAATCAAAAAATAACTTTTACTAATGGAACTATTTTATCAACTGGTATGACCCAGGGTGGTTTAACAAATGCGATAATGAAATTTCAAATCGAAAGAACAATTGATGAACATCTCAAAAAGGAATTGAAACTGAATAAATTAGGTATCAAAGTTCTGTCATTATTCTTTATCGATCGAGTAGCAAACTATCGAGATTATGATGAACAGGGCAATCCACAAAAAGGGAAAATAGCTCAGTGGTTCGAAGAATTGTATCAACTATATATTAATAAGCCTCTTTTCAGAGAATTAAAAGATACATATCACAGAAATGGAATTATAAATATAGATGAGATTCATAACGGTTATTTTTCTAAGGATAAAAAGGGACGATTAAAAGACACTAAAGGTGAATCAGAAGATGATTTGAATACATACGATTTGATTATGAAAGATAAAGAAAAACTTCTGAGCCTTGATAATCCTTTACGTTTCATTTTTTCTCATACTGCTCTAAGAGAAGGTTGGGATAATCCAAATGTCTTTCAAATATGCACATTAAATGAAACCAAGTCTGAAATAAAAAAACGACAGGAAATTGGTAGAGGATTAAGATTGGCAGTTAATCAAAATGGTTTTAGAGTTTATGATAAAAACATTAATAAACTTACAGTTGTTGCGAATGAAGCATATGAAACATTTGCAAAACAGCTTCAAAAAGAAATTGAAGAAGATTGTGGTGTTAAGTTCGAAGGAAGAATTAAAAACAAACGAGAAAGAGTCCAGATTAAATACAGAAAAGGATTTGAAGCAGATCCTAAATTTTTAGAAATATGGGAAAAAATTAAAAACAAAACTAGATACAAAGTTCAATACGATACTAATGAGTTTATTCAAAAAGCGTCAAAAGCAATCAAAGAATTACCAAAGATTAACCCTCCAAAACTTCGTTCAACTAAGGTTGAAATAAATGTTGAAAAAGAAGGTATCACCTCAAAATATATAGCTGATAAACTATTTCTTCTGGATAAACCAATCTGGTTCATACCGGATGTAATAGCCTACATTCAAAACAAAACTGAACTTACCAGAGATACTATTTCCAAAATACTCTTGCAGAGCGAAAGATTAATGGATATTTCTATCAATCCTCAACTATTCCTTGATTCAGTAGTGAATGTAATAAAAAGAATTTTAAACGAATTGATGGTTGATGGAATTAAGTATGAAAAAATAGGTGATGATGTATATGAAATGCGACTTTTTGAAGCACAAGAACTTGAGACATACTTAGATCAATTTATCTTTGAAATAAAAAATAAAGATAAGACGATTTATGAAAACTTTATTCCATTAGAATCTTCTGTTGAGAGTCAATTTGCAAAAGATTGTGAAACAAGCGAACAAGTAGAATTCTATTTCAAACTTCCATCATGGTTTAAGATACCAACCCCAATTGGTGCTTATAATCCCGATTTGGCAGTTGTATTAAAAAACGAAAAGAAAATATATTTTGTTGCTGAAACAAAAGACACAGGAAACGAAAGAGTTGAAATCGAAAAACTTAGACCAGACGAACAAATGAAAATAAAATGCGGTGAAAAACATTTTGAAGTTTTTGAAGCTGTAAATTACAAAGTAGTAAAAAAAGTTTCGGAATTGATAGAATGAAAAAACTCTGTAATAAAAAATTTATAATCATAGAGAACTCAGAGAAACATAGAGAAAAACTCTGTGGTCCTCTGTGCCCTCAGTGGTGAAAAATTTATAACCACAGAGAACTCAGAGAAACGCAGAGAAAAACTCTGTGATCCTCTGTGCCCTCAGTGGTGAAAAATTTATAACCACAGAGAACTCAGAGAAACACAGAGAAAAACTCTGTGGTCCTCTGTGCCCTCAGTGGTGAAAAATTTATAACCACAGAGAACTCAGAGAAACACAGAGAAAAACTCTGTGGTCCTCTGTGCTCTCCGTGGTGAAAAGTTAAAAAATGGAGTAAATTATGGATGGAAAAAATTTAGACATAGTTAAACAAAAAATTGAACAACTCAAACAAATTATCCCAGAAGCTTTTACTGAGGGCAAAATTGACTGGGAAAAATTAAAGGTTACTTTAGGTGAAAACATTGAGTTTAGTAACGAGCGTTATGTTCTTAATTGGGCTGGTAAAACTGATGCTTATAGATTACTACAAGCTCCAACTTACTCAACACTAAAACCAGTAAGAGAAGAAAGTGTAAATTTTGACACTACTGAAAATATATTTATTGAAGGCGATAACCTGGAAGTTCTGAAAGTTTTGCAAAAAGCATACTTTGGAGAAATTAAAATGATTTACATTGATCCGCCATATAACACAGGTAACGATTTTATTTATAAAGATGATTTTAAAGAAACCATCCAAGAATACAGAAAAAAAGTAGGCGATATAGATGAAAATGGTAACCTTACAGGTGCAAGATTATTCAGAAACACAAAAGACAATGGCCGTTACCACAGCAACTGGCTTAATATGATGTTGCCTCGTCTCTTTTTAGCTCGAAATTTATTAAGAGTTGATGGAGTTATTTTTGTTTCAATTGATGATAATGAAGTTCATAACTTGAGGCTTTTGATGGATGAAATTTTTGGAGAGGAAAATTTTGTAGGACAAATTATAGCCATAACCAATAGAAGTGGAAGAGATTATGGTGGAATCGCAAGAACTCATGAATACATTCTAAGTTATCAAAAAAGTGAAACCACTGAGCTAAATGAAATTCCTAAATCACTAGATTATGAATTTCCTTATTACGATCAATACGGTGGTTTTGAAATTCGTGAACTAAGAAATAGAAATGTAAGATTTAATATTCATAACAGACCAAATTTGTATTACCCATTCTATTTAGATCCAAGTGAAGAGGATAATAATGGTTTTTATAAAATTTCATTACAGAAAGATCATTATTTCTATTCACAGGTTTTACCTAAAAAATCGAATGGAATTCAAACTGTTTGGCGATGGGGTAAAGAAAAAGCAAAAGAAAATTTGAACATTAATCTAGTTGGGAAAAAAATAGGAAATAATGAATATCAAATTGTTGAGAAATATCGGAAAATTCAAAAATGATTCGCTCGGTTTTAGATGACAAGGAGATTGTTACCGAACGAGGTACCGAAATCCTTAAAAAATTATTTGATAATAAAAGTATAGCTGACTACCCAAAATCGGTTGAATTGATAAAAAAATTAATACACTTGGGTACAAATTTTTCAGACATCATCCTTGACTTCTTCGCAGGCTCAGGCACCACAGCTCATGCAGTAATGGAACTCAATAAAGAAGATAGCGGCAATCGTAAATTTATTCTTGTTCAGCTTCCCGAACCTTGCGACGAAGATAGTGAAGCTTACAAAGCAGGCTATAAAACAATTGCAGACATTTGCAAAGATAGAATTCGTCGTGCTGGAAAGAAAATTCAACAGGAAATAAATGAAATAAATAAGTTTAAAGAAGACCAGTTAGAATTTGAAAAACCAGTAGAAAAACAAATTGATTTAGGCTTTAAGGTGTTTAAGCTCTCTGAAAGTAATTTCAAGCAATGGAGACCATTAAGAAAAAATAATTCAGAAGAGATAAAAGAAACCATTCTTGAATTCAAAGACAATCTTCAAACAGATGCAACAACAGAAAATATACTATATGAATTAATGCTGAAAAATGGAAAGATATTAACTGACAAGATTGTTAAGAAAAATGATTACTATATTATTGGTGAAAATGAAATTGTATTTATCCTTGAAACAATTAATGAAACAATTATTGATGAAATTCTGAAGTTAAAGCCACAAAAAGTAATTGTTTTGGATAAACTATTTTACGGGAACGATTAGCTAAAGACAAACATCTATCAACAATTCAAAGATGCATCAGTAGAGTTTAAGAGCGTGTGAAAGGAGAGGAATATTTAAAAGAAAGAGAGTTATTTAGAATTATCCATATTAGCAATATTACTCATCTTTTGAAATATGGAATTACTCATAAAAATTCACCAAATGCGAATAAATCATTCAAGAATATCAGAGATCCTTCATTAATTCAACTTAGAGAATAAGAAAGTGAATGTTACAAATGGGTCGAAACAAGTTGTTAAAAGTATAATTTTAGGTGACTATATTCCATTTTATTTGGGGTTAAAATGCCAATGTTATATGTAATACAATTCGGAGGTAATTTTACAGAAAAAACGCCATCAGAAGAAATAATTTATATTGTTTGTTCTTTGCACGATTTAGTTCAACTTAATCAAGAATTTTATTTTTCGGACGGTCATCCAGTTAACAACTTAACCACATTTTATGACAAAAGTAAACTGGAAGATATATTAGATATAATTGATTGGGTTGCTATAGATAAACCATACTGGGGTGGTGAAGAAAATCTTGAACCTAAGCGTAAAAAACAAGCAGAATTTTTAATTAAGGGAGATATACCATTTTATGTAATAAAAAAATTTATTTGTTATAATGATAAAGCGAAAGATAATCTTGTAAGGTTGGGTGTTAAGAGTTCAATGATTCAAATAAATGAAAATGCCTATTTTTGAATGGAGATTACAATGATTTATTATGTAAAAGGAAATATTTTAAAAAGTGAAGCTCAAGCTTTAGTAAATTCTGTGAATAATGTGGGGGTAATGGGGAAGGGAATAGCCCTTCAATTCAAAAAAGTATTTCCAGAAAATTTTAAGAAATATAAGGCAGCATGTGATAGGAAAGAAATTGAAATTGGTAAATTGTTCGTTACTAAAGAGAACTCAATCTATGGAGAAAAAATCATAATTAATTTTCCAACTAAAAAAGATTGGCGAAAACCATCGGAATATATATACATCGAAAAAGGTCTTGATGCTTTGTTGAGGTTTATAAGAGATAATGATATTAAAAGTATAGCAATACCTCCGTTAGGTACTGGAAATGGTGGACTGGTGTGGGAGAAAGTAAAGAGATTAATTGAAGATAAATTAGGAAATTTAAATATTGATATTTATATCTATGAACCAAATGTTCAAATTGAAGAAAAACTTAAAAAAGAAAGAGTTAAGCTAACTGATGCAAGAGCATTATTGCTCTATGTTTTGTACGATTTAGTAAAGAATGGAGAATTTGTTTCAGAATTTGCAGTAGAAAAGGTCTGCTACTTTTTACAACGATTTGGAGGAGAAAAATATTTCAAATTAATATTCAAACCCAATTTCTATGGCCCATATTCAGGTAAAGTTCGCTTTGTTCTTAATTACCTAAATGGTAGCTATTTGATTGGATATAGCGATTTGAATCGTAGACCATTTGAACCACTATTGTTGGTCACTGATGCATACGATGTGGTCAAAGAGTATGTAGAATCAAGACCAGAATTATATGAAATAACTAAAAAGACCACTAAATTTTTGAATGGTTTTTATTCTGATTTTGCTCTGGAATTACTTTCTACAATTGATTGGATAATGAAAGAAAAAAATACAGATGATTTACTAACTATTAAACAAGAACTCCTAAATTGGAGCAATCGAAAAAGAAGTAATTTTTCTGACGATAAATATATTGAAATTGCATTGAGGCACTTAAGTGAAGTAAATTCATGAAATTGCTTTCATAGTTCTATTTAACACTAGCAATTTTATAATTTCAATTCGTTTTTGTCTAACAAAGTTTTTTTAATAACCTGAGTATTAAATCCTTGATATCCTCAATCCTTTCCTTCATAATCCTTCAACCATTTGTTAAGTTTGAGAAAATTGAGTTGTGAAATGATTAAAGAAAATGTTCTAAATAAAATTAAATCTATTGTCGGTGAGAAAAATTTCCTAATTACACTTAACATCTACCCTCTCTACTTTTATTGCGTAAATATGATCATAAATGAAAATATGTTTTTATAGACCCTTAAAGCCGAAAGATATTGTTTCAAATTATTCTTAAATAATTGAATTTAATTAAAGTTTATTTTTTAAGTTTGAAATACAAATTCAATAAATTCAGGTGTAGTATGTCTGACAGAACTTTTCATCGAAATCAGCTCATCAAAAAAGAAATTGTTGAAGAGTATCTAACTAAAAATAAAATAACTGATTTGAGTTTAGCCTCCATTCGGGAGATAAAAAAATTGGTAGATGATTTAGAGTATGAAACAAAAATAAAATTTGTTAGAATGGAAATGGGCATACCTGGCTTACCTGCTTCTAAAATTGGAATAGATGCTGAAATTAAATCATTAAATGAAGGAGTTGCTTCAATTTACCCTGATATATTTGGAATACAACCACTAAAATATGAAACCTCAAAATTTATAAAACTATTTCTTGATATTGATGTAAGTCCTGAATCTTGTTTCCCTACTACTGGTTCAACAATGGGAAGTTTTGCAGCTTTTTTAATTTTATCAAGATTTCATCCTAAAAAGAAAAAAATTCTCTTAATTAATCCAGGTTTCCCTGTTCATTTTCAGCAATTGAGAATTCTGGATATCCCAACTGAATCATTTGATATTTATGATTTTCGTGGTGAAAAATTAAGAGATAAGTTAGAATCATATTTTATCAAAGATGACATTGCTGGTGTCCTTTATTCAAATCCTAACAATCCATCTTGGATTTGCTTTACTGAAAATGAATTAAAAATAATTGGTGAATTATGTTCAAAATATGATGTAATTCCAATTGAAGACCTCGCTTATTTCGCAATGGATTTTAGAAAAGATTTATCAAAGCCTGGTACTCCACCATTTCAACCAACCGTTGCAAAATATTGTGATTATTACATTCTAACGATTTCAAGTTCTAAAGCATTTAGCTATGCAGGACAGAGAATTGCAATGCTTGTTACTTCGGATAAATTATACTCTAGAAAGTATGAAAATCTTTATAAATACTATCTGACAGAATATTTCGGACATGCTTTAGTTTATGGAAATCTATATGCTATATGCGCTGGAGTTACTCACTCAACTCAGTATGCGCTTGCAGAAATTTTCAAAGCTGCTAATGAAGGAAGTTATAATTTTGTAAATGAAGTCAAAGAATACGGAGAAAAAGCTAAAATTATGAAAGAAATATTCTTGAAAAACGGATTCAATTTAGTTTACGACAAAGATGAAAATGAAAGTATTGCTGATGGATTTTATTTTACAATATCTTATCCCGGAATAAAAAGTAATGAACTACTCAAAGAATTGTTATATTATGGAATTAGCGCAATTTCATTAAGAATTACTCAAAGTGAAAAAATTGAAGGAATTCGTTCCTGTGTTTCTTTAGTTAAAAGAGAACAACTAAAAGATTTAGAAGATAGAATTCAAAGGTTTAGATTAGATCATTAATTTCAATTATATATCCAATCTGATTTTTAGTTCCAAAATATTTCCAGAGATTATTTTATAATTTTCGAATAATGAATAAATCAATTTGCCAACTTCTATTGGCTTAATCCATTTAGAAAAATCTGCATCTTGCATCCATTTTCGATTTGCGTTTGTATCAAGTATAAATGGAGCAATTCCAAAAACAGATAAATTAATTTTTTCACCTTCAATTGATAAAGTCTTAATAAGATATGATAGAGAAGATTTTGATACTCCATAAGCAAATTTATTTTCAGCGGGGTTATTAGCAGTATAAGCTGATGTAAACCCACAAACACCGAATTTTGATTTTGATACTAAAAGTGAAAAATGTTTTGCAATATTGAAATTTGTAATGAAATTCATTTTTATCATATCATCTAAAATTGATTTATCAGTCTCCCAAATTTTTGGTCCTCCGTAGAATCCACCAACAGTTGAAAATAAAAATAAAGCGGTATCTTTATCAGTATGAATTTTATTAAAAATTTCTAAAGCATTTTCTTCAATTGATAAATCAGAAATTATTATTTGTTTTGCATTGGAATAATTAAAATCAAAATTAAAATCACAAAGAATAATTTCATTGAATTCTTTATCGATAAGAAACTCACTTATTCCCTTTCCTAACTCTCCATTAGCACCGACGATTATCAAAATTTTTCTCATTTTAATTCCCTTTCTTTTTAACAATAAACTTTGCTAATACAGCGAAATGGTCGCTATAACCGCCTAAATATCTATTACCGGAATAAGTTGGAAATGGTGCTCCTTTAAATTTGCCGCTACGAGTAACTAAAAATTCAGGGTTATAAACTTCAAATGAATCACAAATGTAATTTATACTTTTACCAACTAATAAATCTCTTGATACAATTATCTGGTCTAACATATTCCAATCATCCTGAAATTTAAAGCTTCCAAAACCTTCAGAAAATTTTTGGTAGGATAAATTAAATAAATCAGCTTCATCATCTTGATAAGATAAATTTATTTCTTTTGTTTCACTACAAACTAATGGCTTAGCCTTTAAATGTTCTAATATTGAGATATTATTTGGCTCATCATTAAAATCTCCAGCAAGAATAATTTTAGCTTTGTTATTTTTATAAAGAATGCTTTCCACTCTTTGTCTGAGTGTTTTCGCTGCAATAATACGATTTTTCTCTGTGATCTCTTGACCACCTCGTCTTGAAGGCCAGTGATTTACAAAAAAGAAAATTGTATCTCTTTCCTTGAATAAAAGTGCTGCACCTAATATCAATCTTGTTTGACTGCGTCCCGGTAATTTTACTGTATCAGTATATACTTCGAGAAGCTTAAATATATTTTTTTTGAACATTATTCCATTTTGAATTCCCCTACCATCGGGGGAATTAGGCGATATTGAAATATAATTCTTATCCTTAAGAAAAGTATTATTCATTGAATCAAGTAAAAATTGATGTTCAACTTCGCAAACTCCAATTAAGTCAGGGGCATTACCGTTGTTCATTGTTCTTATAACACGAGCCATATTAAACATTTTTCTTTCTAATCTGTTTTGATTCCATTCTTTTTCTGACTCTGGTAAAAATTCTGAATCATCAGTTTCGGGGTCATCTTCTGTATCAAATAAATTTTCAAGATTATAAAATGCAACGACTAAAACTGTGTCATTATTTTTAGATAAAATTGAAATTTGTAAAAGCAGTAAAAACAACAAAATAATTTTATTCATATTATATCGAAAATTTTTATTAATAACTTTCAAAAATAAAGTAAAGAATTTGATTAACTTTAGTGAACTGAAAAAAAATTGCAAACAAAACTGAGCTTTAGCCACATAAAATTTATTTTGAACAGATTTTAACTCCGAAGGCGTCAAATATGTTAGAATATTTGGGCTAAAAACCAGATTTGTTTTCCCTTCTTATTTTCCCTATGCTAAAGCACAGGGCTATTATTTTGAATAAAAAGAATACAAATAAAATTTTTAATTGCTCCGATTTTTAACTCGTAATATCAATTGAATAAATACAACTGCAATAAATAAAAAAGTTTTTATAATTATCTATTGCAGTTCACTTCAGTGAACTGAAAAAATTGCAAGCAAGATTTGGCTTTATCCACATAATTATATTTTTTACGAGAAACGAATCAAATAAAAATTTTTCAAAATAACAAAATATTTTCTTGATATTCCATATCAATAAAACTAAATTTGTATAAACAAAATTTGGAAAGAATGCATACAGAATTTGGTAAAGTTTTCATTTTCATTTTAGTTGCAATTCTGTTTGTAATCGTAGTATTATTCGTTTCTAAAATAATTCGGCCAAATAGGCCTACTTATGAAAAATTAACGACTTATGAATGTGGTGAGAATCCTCAAGGTTCGCCTTGGATTAAATTTAATATTAGATTTTATGTAGTTGCATTGATTTTTTTGATTTTTGATGTAGAAGTCGTTCTTTTGATACCTTGGGCATTAGTTTACAAAGATTTTGGTTTGGCAGGTTTTATCGCTGGTTCATTCTTCTTGTTATTGTTAGCATTAGGAATTGCATATGAATGGAGAAAGGGTGATCTTGAATGGGACAGACCTCAACCAAACATTCCTTTCTTAAATAAAAATTCTACTCAAACGAAATCTGATAATTTAGAAAAATAATATGGGATTACTGGATAAAGAATTTTCAGAAGGAAATATAATTATAACCACAACAGAGAATTTATTTAATTGGGCAAGATTATCATCCCTATGGCAGGTTAGTTTTGGATTAGCTTGTTGTGCAATAGAAATGATGGCTACTTCTGCTTCTCATTATGATTTTGATAGATTTGGTGTTATTCCACGCCCTTCGCCAAGACAATCTGATGTTATAATAGTTTCTGGTACAGTAACTCTTAAAATGGCTTTGAGAGTAAAAAGACTTTATGAACAAATGCCTGACCCCAAATATGTTATATCTATGGGAAGTTGTTCAAACTGTGGAGGTCCTTACTGGGAACACGGCTACCATGTTCTTAAAGGTGTCGATAGAGTTATTCCAGTTGATGTTTATGTGCCAGGTTGTCCACCCAGACCTGAGGCTTTATTAGAAGGGTTACTTAAACTTCAACAAAAAATTAGAAATGAATCTCTAAGTAAGTCTTAATGAAATCTTTTGAAGAAATATCAAAATTACTTATAAATCAATTCCCATCAATTAATTTTGAAATTAAATTAGATGTTAAGTTTGAACCATACATTATTGTACCTCCTAATCAAATCGATAATGTTTGCTTATTTTTAAGGGATAATATTGACCTTCAATTTGATTCTTTAGTTAATCTCTCAGCTGTGGATGATTTTAACGGTGAAAAAACTAAAGATGAGCAAGGCAATGATATTATGAAAGGAGGAACTTTAAGTCTCTATTATCATCTTGAATCTATCAAATACAGGCATAAAATTCTTTTAAGAGTTTTAACTGACCGCGATAATCCTTCAGTATTATCTGTTACATCTGTATGGAATTCTGCTAATTGGCACGAAAGAGAAGCCTTCGATTTATTTGGTATTAATTTTATAAACCACCCCGACTTAAGAAGAATTCTTATGCCTTATGATTGGGAATTTGGACATCCATTGAGAAAAGATTATCAGAATCCAGAATTTTATCAAGGAATGAAAGTACCTTATTGATATGTCTGTAAGAACAGAAGAA
>Ga0308389_1000307_pt1 | contig 37652 bp, 42 predicted proteins | sample Hotspr2Sample148_FD_202362 | JGI IMG/M metagenome (GOLD analysis project Ga0308389, IMG submission 202362) | Hot spring phototrophic mat microbial communities from Mushroom Spring, Yellowstone National Park, Wyoming, United States - 20040719_148 ... | reverse complement strand
TTAATGTTTTCAATTTGAATGAACTTTCGTTCAAATTTGTATGTATACAAAAATTAGATTTATGATAACTCTTTGATTTATCTGGGAATTACAGGGATTTGGTTGTGCTCCTTGGGGGACTTAATTTGTTGCTTTATTTTCAAAGACTTACGTTGTTACTTTTGGAAATTATGCAAAATGTAAGCAATAGTTTGAAAAATTTTGTCTTTTTGCCCAAAAAATTCTTACTCAATTTCATAAAAATTTTCGATTATAATATATAATTCGTTTGAGTCTAATTTAAGACCTACATATTGAATCAAATCACCTGAGTTTAGCCTCTCAATTTGTCCAACCTGCCCCTGTGAGCGCAGAAAGATGATACTGCCTATTGGAATATTGGGGTCGAGCTCAATATTTATTTTGCCTCGAACTCTTATTGAAATTTCTTGGTCAGCAATGCCCCCAATCAGGGCAAATCCAAAAGCGGGTTTTTGATTGAGAGCATCGGCTTTATAAATCTTATTATCGTCACCCAGGAAGACGGCATCGCCCTGTTCTATGGTTTCTCCGCATATTCCCTGAATCACATCTTCGACGCCTTTAACACTGGCAAAAACAGCTCTTCCGCCTGCTTGTCGCCACCGGAGATGGGGCACTAGCATTCTTTCTGTTATTTTGTTTGCAGCAATGGATTCTTTTGTAGGCATTTTTCGTCAAACATTTATTGACAAAAGTTCAAAAGTAACAGTTTCATCTTTAAAATCAACCTTACTGCTTATAACTGACCAATATTGGAAAGGAATTGTAATAAAATTATTAAGATCATTTAGGTTCAACTTTATATTGGTCCAAGGTATTAACCACGGAATTTTGGAGTTGAAATACCAAAGATTTCCGGGTGAAAAACTTGTAACGTGGTCAATGGGTACGGTTAAATCGCTAATATAGGTTTGATTTGGATTTGTGAATATTGTATTTAATATTTTAGTTATCCAAAAAGGCATTCCTGTTTCAACTTGTGAGGCAGCAATGATATAATTTATCCCGTTTTCAAAATCCTGTTGATTAAAATTAAAGGGTTGAAATTCACAACCCGGAAGAGCTGAAGACATAAGATTTGATTTTATTGGGAAATTGCAATATTCGTGAATTCTAATAAATCGTTCTTTTTCCGGTCCGCCCGGATAAAGACTGAGGGTTTCGGAATAGTAAAAATTGTGATAATGAGGGAAGAAACTTACTGCTTGAATTCCATTGGAGGGTTTGAATATTTCGTAATCTACACAAGCAGGTATATTATTAAAAACCATTGGTATAGTGATTTCTTCTTCATTATATGTTCCTTCAATTGTTAATTCAAATTTTTCAATATCAGAGAACTTATCGTCTGAATAGTATTCAAAGTTTGAAGCAGTAATTGTTTTAGGAATCCTACTAAATAATTCAATTTCTATGTTTATTATTGAGTCTTTTTTTATTTCAATGTAATTCTGTTCATCCCCAAGCATATAAGAAAAGAAAACGAAATTTTGAGTTATAAAACCTTTTGAGAGTTGCCATTCACAATAATCACGCAAAAAATCCCAGACACTGTTTTTATAAATATTAATCAAGCTTCTCTCATCATAGAGATCTAATAAACCCCCAATGAATTCATAAGATTCGGGATTATAATTGATTTTACGTCCAATTCTCTCTATATAATAAATGAATACTGGTTGGTTTCCTAGTGACCCATCGCCTGAATAGTGTTGTTTGTAAAAAGTGATATTAGGTAACTGAGGAATTCCAATTGTGGCAGATTGAGAACGCAGAACTTTTTTAGCAATTTTCGCTGCAACATTGTTTATTTGTTCTAAAAGGAAAGAGAAAGGTCGTAAAAAAAACCAATGTCGATAGTTCCATTGTGAGACCATTTTATACGAAGAACCATCTTTAATCAGTAGTTCGATAACGTCTTCAGTTTTAATGTACTTATCGTTTGTAAAATAATCCTTAAACTCGCTAATAAGTTTGATAGTTTTGAAATCAAAAGATTCTAATATTACTTTTTCCGCTGCTATGGCATCGAAAGAGCATTCGGTTGTTAAAATGTTATATTTAACTTTACTGTCAGCTCTATAAATCCCGCGGAAAATTGTTATTAAATCATTTGTTCCCGGGAATTGTATTTTTAGATTAACAATAGTTCCTAATTTAACTTTCACATTGATTGGGAAGGGGAATGGATCCCCGACATCAAGGGTCGTTGTGGTGATTGGATTAAAAATTGCTCTTTTAAGTTCATTGTATTGAGTATCTGCATTGGTGATTCTCTTAAAATCAATTGTCAACGAAAGGGTAGGCGCTTCGGGAAAACCTATGGGATATTTATCGTAAGCAAAATTGAATTCTAAGTTTTTAATAAATCCTTCGGGAAGTTGGATGATTGTTGGTGAGGTTAATTCAGAATCATCTGATGGTATTATCTCTAATTGATAATTCCATTTGGTTCTTATCCCTTGCCATTGATAAACATAGATTACATTGCTCATAGTTTTGGTCTTTCTTTCCTTGCTTGCAATGTGATTTCTTTGGTGCCATTTTCGTAATTATGTTCAGTTTCTATATTCACTGCCACTCTAATTGCCTTACCATCAGGATGTATCTTCCAATTATCAAAGGAATAAGTGCCTTTAAAAAGATAAATGTATTTTTTCAAAAGCAAATTACAAAGGGCTTCATATTTATCCATATCATCAGGAAAGACAAGAGGTAAAAGATGAATTTCAAATATTTGTTTTTGGGCTGGTGAATGAACAATGATGCCTCCAACCCTTTCTTCACCATCATTAAGATTTTCTCTTCCTGGTGACATTCCTGATATTCCTATTTTAAGCCAGTTAGCATCGGTCATTGGGTCTGTTGTTCCCAAAGTAGAGAGCGAAACCTCGCTATTTTGGTCTATTTCATAGTAATTATCCGTTCCAAATAGGGCAATTAACCAGCCGTCCATCGTTTATAATCTTTTAATCCTCCAATTCTTTTCAATGTTCACTTTTTTGATTATCTCTCGTGTATTGAAATCAACATCAACGCTGACTTGATTGTAAGTTTTAGATACATAGCCTGAATTCCTGATTGCATTTTTCAGTTCCTCAATACCTTTGTTTAGATTTTCACCAAGTTGCTGGATTTTTCTGCTTGCTTCCAAATTATCATACACCAATTTTTGGAAGATTAATTCTTTCTGCTTCTCTGTGATTTCCTTTTCCTGTGTGATTAATTTGGTTGTTAACGATTTCAATACATCAGGTTTCTTTGTAATATAGAACTCAATTGCCGGTCTGCCTGTTTGATTAAGCCATTGAAGAAGTTCTTTATTCTCGCCTGTCTTGGTTGCTTTCGCCGTGACAATTGATTCACCCTTAGAAACCCTTGCAATGATGCTATCAGATGTTTCTGTTCCAGGACCCTGTATATCAACAGCACCTTTATAAGCACTAATAGCCGACTTTGCGGCTTCCAACAAAGACATAATCAATCCAATGGCAACTCCCGCAGCGGCAGGGCCTGCAAAAGGACCCAAAGTGGCAAAATATTTAGCATATATCTCGGGTATATTTGCCATTATAGATTTTTCGGCGATATCAAGAACATTTTTCAACAAGCCTTTTTTGAATGCTTCCATTAAGCTTGCCCCGGAGGCGAGCATAGCAACGAAAGAGCTAATTGACATCGCCGTTGCCTCTTCCGCATATTTTTGCAGGTCGTCAAGATTTTGTTTCCGTAGTTCGACCAATCCTTTTTCGGCTTCTTCTCTTTCTTTGGCATCTTTAAAGAGATTTTTCTGAAGTTTGTCTTCAAGGATACTAATTTTTGAGTAGTTACTTTTTATTTTATCCAGTGTTTGGTCTGCGGCCAGCCCCCATTGCTTTGCCATTTGCGTGAAGCCTTGGGTAAGTCCATATTTTAATCTTAAAGAAAACTCAGCTTCTTCTTGTCCATTTTTCATTAGTAGTTCGTGCCGTTTGCGTTCCAGCTCGTTGACCTTCTTGTAATAATCCGTGGTTGAAATTTCTCTATTATGGAGAGATTTAATTAATTGCTTCTCCTCTTCTTTGAATTTATTTAGTTCATCGCCTGTTTTTGTATTTTTTATAGCTTGCAATTGAGAGCGAAGTTCTTCTAATCTCTCAGTTAGCGGGTCCAGACTTGTTTCAAACAGCGCTTGAGAAAATCCTTGAAGAGACAAGAACAAAGCATCTTGGAATTCTTTGGTAAAAGTTTTTTGCTTGGCTAGGTAACTTTGGTTTGCAGCTTCAATCGCATCGAGGTATTTCAAATAAGCTTGCAATTTCTTTTTGTTATTATCTTTGGCATATAACAAATCCTGTTCATAAATTTCCTTTGCTTTGGCAATGGCAACTTCTCTTTCCTTCTCGGCTTCATCAATGATTGAATTTATCCGTTCGTTCTCTAATTGCTTATTTAAATTTTGAGTTTCGAGTAGAATATTTTGATTGAGTTTTTGAATGGCTGCTATGGTTTCATTGTATTTAACCAAGGTTTCAGGAGTTGCGGTAGCAAAATTAAAAGAGGCGGCTTGCAGTTGCAATGCTTGTAATTCCTCTCTCATTTTGGCAATTTTGGCCTTGGTGAGTTCGGATTCGGTTACAAGACCTAATTTTACTTTTACTTCAATATCAGATAATTTCATGTCCGCCATGATCTTAGCAATCTCTTCTCGAGCTTTCTTTATTTCCTCCTGTAACTTGGCTTTGTCTTGTTTGATTTTAAGTTCAATTCTTATTTTGCTGTTTTCATTCGATTCAATCTCGTTTTTGAGCCTTGTAAATTCTTCATATATTTTCTGTGCTTGGTCAGATTTAATTTTCCCTGCGAAAGAAATTTGTCCAGTTTCGGATACCTTTATTTTGTATTTTTCCACCAAAGAAAGAAGTTCGTTATAAGCTTCTTGATTTCTCTTTTGCTTTTCATTAATAATCAACAGTTCTTCTTCTGCAGTCTTTTCTGTTCGACCTGCAAGCAGAGCTTGTCTTTCAATTTGTTTTTCAAAAGCGGTTATCTCGTTCTCATTGGCTTTTTTCTTTAACTCATAAAGCTCTAAATATTTATCTATTTGGTTTTTAACTTCGCCCGTGGTCTTCTTTTCCTTTTCGGCCGTTTCGTCAGCAACAATATTTTGTATTAGTTTTTGTCTTGTTGCCTCTTTCGCAGCGTCGTTTAATTCCTGTTGTAGTTGAGCACCCTCTTTTTGCTTTTGAGTGCCTTCGGCTATTCTTTTATTATACTCTTCTTGATTTATTCTACCAGCTTTTAAATCAGCAATAGCTTTTATGATTATATCTCGTCCCTCTTTCTGTTTCTGTTGAGCAAGCGAGACTGCATCCGCCAAACCAAGAGCTTCGATTTTGGAGGCTTCTAATTCCTTTGTAACTTTCTTTTGAGCTTCATAAATCTGCTCAACGGTTGAACCTGACTCCTTATACTTCCCTGCTATTTTTTGGATTAATTCAGGAGTTACTTTGCCCTGCTTATTGGCTTCTTCAAGTTCCTTTGCAATCGCCATCTTTTTGGCTTCTTCGGTAGATATTCCCAGTGCTTTTGCAACCTTTTGCAATGCCTCTTCAGTAAGATTGCCAGCCATTGCACCGGCAAGGAAGTTTTGAACCAATGCATCCTTGTTTTGGTTTATTGTATCTGATAGTTTATTATACTCTGCAATAAGTTTTTGAACTTCTTCTGGGTCAGTTGTCTGATTTATTTGATTTTTTAATTCATTCAATCTTTGCTTTTGGTTTTCAATCACATTGGCTTGACTACCAAGAGCATTAGTAAATACTTTGGCAGCAGTAGCCGAATCTGCAAATAGAGATGAGGTTTTTGCAAATTCCTTTGCTTTGGATATGTTTACATCCCAGACAGTCTGCAATCGTCCAGTCTCGTCAACGATGGTTTTCATTGCCCCTTTTGCCTGCGGGACTATATCGGTTATTGCTTTTGCTGTTTCGATTGATTTTGTTTGCAATTCTTGGAGTCGTTTTTTCTCATCGTCGGAAAGGCCTACGGTAGCAGATTTTTGGGATAAAGAAGCAATTTCATTTTGGATTCCTTCATAACTTTGAATTAGATTTTGTAAAGTAGCTTGCTTATCAATTTGAATTTGGATTTGTGTTTGTGATTCTATACTTTCCTTAATTTTTTTGCCAGCCAACTCGAAATTAGCAGACTCTAACACCTCGGTCATTTTCGATGTAAACGCCTTTCCAGCATCTTCTCCCGCTTTCCCAAGTCCGTCAATAAAGCCTTTAAAATCTCCCGATAGAAGTTTCCCAATTGCCGAACCGAAACCACTGATAAAGGAATCAATTGCCGATGTTACCGATTTCACAACCGAGAGAACCCCGTTCAATACATTCATAACAGTAGTAAAGGCTTCGGACAATCCGTTCATTATTTTTGATAAGAAGGTACCACGTTCTCCTAATGAAGTTGCACCACCTATTAACTCTCCGATTGCTTTACCAATGGCACTAATTGTTGTCCACCACATTCTAAATGGGGTGATAAGAATGTTAAAAATGGTTTTGCCTATCTCAAATATTATCTCAAACAGCTTTTTGATTATTTCCCAAGCATAAGTAGCCCCTTTGACGATAACTGCCCAAAGACTATCAAAGAAATTCCGCACTGCTTGAACATTCTTATACAGCAATATCATCCCCCCAACCAACGCACCAATGCCAACAACGACCCAGCCAATAGGCGAAGCAATGAAAGCTGCATTAAGTGCGGTTTGAGCTGCTGTAAGAATAGTTGTAGCACCAGTTAAAGCCATTTTGGCCGCAGTATTTGCCATTGTCACGGCAGATTCTTTGAGGGTGGCCACTGTTAGTGCTTCTTTTTGGAACACCAAAGCTCCGGTAGCAGCGTTTTCTGCCACTAATGCTGGTATGACTTTTTGCAAAAGACTTAATCCAAATTGAGTGGCACTTGTTGCCAGCCCTGTGAAGACTTTGATTCCTTGCAAAACAAGTAATCCAGTCACCACGCCAGCAACTGCTACGCCTAACCCCATAAGAACAGGTTGCAAAGGTTTAATAGCATTAATTAAACTTCCAAAAGCTGACGCGCCAGATTGGAGAACAGGAAGAATGTTGTTTGTAAAAGAAGTAATAAAAGGTGCAATTGCTTCGACAATCACTTTCCCCAGACTTGATTTTAATCGGGACAATGCGTTTTCTAATCTTATTGACGCACCAATGGGTCCATCAGCATTTTCTTCGATTTGTTTCAGAGCAGGACCAAAAAATTGCAAGGCTTTTTGAGTTGCCTCGGCTGGGGATTTTACATCTTTCAATGCACTAGCCAATGCTGGGAATTGTTTTGTTAATCTCCCAAGTGCAAACTGAGCCTCAGGGTCAGTTACGCCCTTAGAAAACAAACGAATAGCCATTTCACCAGAGACAAGTCCGTTCGTAGTTTTTTCGACCGCAATTGCCAAAGTTGTCAAATCCTGATTTGCCTTACCCGTAGCCCCTCCAATGGCAGCCGCAACTTGACTAAACCTTCTTATCTCACTGGTAGGCATTGCGAATCTATTAGCTAGTTCGCTCGCATAGGCCATCGTTTCTTTTATGGTTCTGTTTAGCTCCTCTCCGCTTTTACCTGCTTGGGCAAAAGCAACCTTCATATTGTTTATTGATTCGATAGAGGATTTACCTTTGGAGAGTATATCCGAGAACCCACCAAAAAGCCCACTAACTCCTTTCAAAAGGGCGCCTCCGCCAAACACCCCCAGCATTGTGCTGAGCAAATCTTTGGTTCGGCTGTTCAGGCTTTCAAAGGCGTTGAGAAAAGATTGTTTTAACGAATTAGCAGCCTTGGTACCTTCATTACCCAGCTGTTTAGTTGTTTCTTTTGCATTTTCTGCGTTTTCGTTTACCTTTTGAAAAGATTGTGCAACACCTTCGGTTTGGGTTTTGACCGAGTTTAATGCTGAATTGAATTTGGTTTCATCTATTGGTTTTAAGTTAAGGTTTTTACCAAGTTCTCCAAGAGAATCTCTAATCCCGTTAAGGATTGAATTGAATGCCTGAACATTAAAAACAGGATTAAGTGTAAATGATACTTGGAAACCTTCCATTACCAATCCAAAGCTTTTTGTATCATCAATATTTCAAAAACTTCAACCAACGATGCTGTCTCGTATAACCTTTTCATTTCAGAATAAATACCTTTCGCAGCGATATAACATAAAGTTTTATATTGATATTCAATCTCCTCATCAAACTCATAGCCTTCTGCAATGTTTGGTATCAAATTCCATAAATTCCATCGTGCATTCTTTCGTTTCTCATAGAACTTGCGTTCTTCGTCAGAATAATTCTTTTCAACATTGAACGCTGGAACATCTAACAACCACTTAATTTTCTCGTTCTCAGAGCGAATTAGTTCGGCGAAAGTAGCGGTTGATTTCCACCACCTTTCCAATATTTACATTTTTCCAAAAGTGCGAATCCTCCTTGCTCTGTATTAGTTTCTTCTCTTCTTCTGACAAGCCTGAGATGTCCACAATTAGTTTGAAAAGTTTGATGTTCCATTCATCATTATACGCCCAGTTCTTAATAAGCACAGCTTCCCGTTCCTTTATCTCTTCTTCTGATGTGTCTTTTATTAATTCCAATAAGAATTTTGTTTTTTCTAGCTCGATTTCATCGGGGGAGATGGCAGGGTTGGTTTTCAAAATCTCGTTGATTTTCACATTAATTTTCTCTTGAATCTCATTTTCTTTTTTTAATGCTTCTTGACTTAAAATTTCCTGTTCATATTTTTTGAACGCCAATTGCGAAGCTGTATCGTGCTGAATTATCTTGACTCGAAGGGCAGGAGTCAAGAATTTAAGACGGATAGGGATGGTTTTTACACCATCCCCATCGTAATATTCTAATTCAAAGGTCTCACCCATCTTCCTCTCCTAATTATGTTTTCTTTGCAACAAATTTCCTTACGAACCCTGCATTCTTTGGTATCTTGGGGATTTTTGCTGCCACATCGGTTGCATCCACGAGCCCGCCAGTCCCAGAGTGGAACAATGCAGCGTCAATTTCTAAATCGAACTCGGCTTTCGTTCCTGTGAATTCAAACGAAGGTTTTGAGTAATCATCGGCTTTCTGGCTCCAAGATCCAGACGTTCTGCTAACATTACCTAGCGCTACAAGGACTTTGATTTTCGTTCCATCGGCAGAGTATGCTCCGTAAGAGATTGCTAATACCAATGAATCATTGGCACCACCTGAACCTAATTTTTTCACTCCGTTTTCCAACAGAACATCGGGAAGTTTGCTTCCACCTGCTACTGCTGGCGGATTGACTGCGTCGAGGAAATCGTATAATTCAGGGTCGTCTTGATAGTTTTCGAACGTTATCTTGACTGTTCCATCTTCCTGGAACGCTGGTTTTGTGTCCACTAATTCGACGAGAGAAAATGCCTTATCGGCGCGAGCGGTTGCAGCGGTTGTTCCCGTAAGCCCTTTAAGAATCACATAGTCGTCGCCGGCTGTGTTCTTTGCAACTCTGTAGAAATCTGTTAGTGATTGGCCGCCTGATATCATTTTACGCCTCCTTTATTGGTGAAACATATGATGGATTAAATATAGAATTCATTGTCAACCTCCTTTTCTAATAATTGTAGATGAATATATCCATAATCGATATGCTTATACGTCCCATTTGGCAATGTAAATCTAAGGTAAATCGTATCATCTCTGCCTGCGGAACGAATTATTCCCCCTCCGTTCATACTTCTTTCAAAAATTCCACCTTGGTCTCCATAATAAATAGTTATCGGATTATCGAGAGAAGAAAAAATTTCAAGCATTCTTGATGTAAGAACTGGAACTTCGTTGAATTGAGCATCTAATTCTCTAACTTTAGCAAAAACATCGAACTGATAAGCGCCAGGGTAAGGAAGGCTAAATGTTTTATTTATAATAGTCTGGGTGGTTTCAACTGGATAAAACCAGATTCGTACGGAAAAGGTTGCTCTTTCGTATGAATATAACTGCCATTTTCCAACATTGGCATCGAAAATGAATTCTGCTTTCTTAACTCTCCAAATCGTATTGGCTGTGCCAGTCAAAATTGGGAATGCTATTTCATTGAGGAAGGTTGGAACGCTTACATCGTTGCCAATGTTGAACCAAGTCTCATCTTTAGCTGTTACAATTACTCTCATTCCATTCCAAAGAGCAGTATCCCCGGCAGGTTGATTGAACCTGCCAATCCAATTTATGGTGCCAATAGTACCTTTTTTATCATTTCTGCCAATGGTTCGAACATAATCTCGCCAATAAACTGCATCGATATTATTATCACATAATGAATAATCTGCGTCTGTTTCGTAAGTAGCCCCAGCCCCAACAAGTTCCGTTAGGGTGTAGATGGGTTTCCTTCCAACTGATATCCAAACATTGCCGTCCCACCAGAACAAAACACCTTTGTAAATTACCAATCTGCCCCTTTGGGCAGTTCCCAATCCGGTCGGTAGGCTACTTACCGTTTCTATTGAAAATTGCTTTGCTTTGCTATGTAAAAAATCCATAATCTTTCTTATCCAACAACTACACATCTGTACTCACCACTCGCTGGTGCTGTTGCAAAAATTAATTTGATTGAATTTGCATCCACAATTTGTATATCTGGCATAACCATATCTTTGGGAGAGGCAACTCGCCAGACCGAAACCTGTACATCGGTTGTCCCAAGATTGTGTGTGACAGTAATCTGTGTTGCAGCTCCGTTTCCTACACTTGTTGCATATTTCCCAATACATCCCAAATTCGCTCTTGCTTGCGCGGCGGTTGTAGCACCAGTCCCACCGTTGGCAATAGGCAAAGTGCCTGTAACTTTTGTAGTTAAGTCAACAGCACCATTCGCAATTTTTGCCCCGGTTATTCCGCCATCTTTGACCCTAAGTATGTCTGAATTTATTTCAATGGTAGAATTGTCTACATTCACATCGAGGGTATTTCCTGTCTTTGATAGACCGTTCCCAGCGTTTATCTGCCCAGCCCCAGAGAACTGCACCCAAGTAACAGCAGTTGTCCCAAGCGTGCCTCCGGGGTCGACGGTACACAACCAACCTGTATCGCCATTTTGCGTTCCACTTTGAACCCAAACATAAGCCGAAACCAATTCTGCCCAAGTATCAGCATCTGTTGCTCTTGACCAAGCCCCGCTTGCAACAACGTATATTCCGTTCTGGCTTGTTGTGGTTTGGTCTTTGACTAAAACTCTGTCTCCAACAGCAAGGGCCACACCATCAATTGTTTGTGTTCCCGACAAAGTGATATTGGCCGTTGTTGCTGCCCTTACACTTGCTTTTGCACTTATTCCCTGAACTGCGTTGTCAACATAATTTTTGGTTGCAGCGTCTTGCGGCGAAACTGGGTCTGCCAAATTGGTTATCTTTTTGGAATTTAGTGAAACATCGGCTGTTGGTGCGGGAATTTGGTTTAATGGGGTATTCCCGGGCATTGCTTTCGTCCCATCGTTAAGCCCGAGATCTACATAAACACCATTGGTATCTTCTCCTAATGAGCCTTGACTACCAGACGTTAAACCGCTTGTCTTTCGCCTTAATGCTGAGGATATTGTATTGGCCGCATCGTTATATGTGTGAGAAATGGAGTTCGTGTTGGTTAGTGCAGCCCCAATGGCATCCTGAGCCGCCTCAGTAAAATCTGTTATACTGCTGGATAAATGAGTATGATTTCCCGGTGCAGCTTGATTGGCTCCTGTCCCTAAAACCACGAACATTCCATTTGCGTCGTAAGAAATTAAACCTTCATTCGTTCCAGGCGAACTCTTTAATCTTGCATCTGCTTTGATTTGATTGTTTGCATCATCATATTGTAAATTAATTGTATTGGTAGAGACAAGAGCAGCTCCAATTATATCTTGTATAACCTCGGTATCATTAATATCCACCCATTGTGCTCCATCGTAATATCTGATTCGGTTCGTTGTTGTATTGAAATAAATTTGTCCAGCAACAGGACTTGAAGGGTCTGTGGCAAGGTTTTGAATACGAGCATTCTGAAGCTCGTTTTTTATTAAATCAATGTTTGTTAAAAACTTCATACTTCCCTCAATTTAAATATGCTCTTCCACCGAAACTACCTGTGAAAGATACAGTCAAATTGTTTGTATCAATATATTCTATATCTCCAATTTGAACATTTCCTGCACTATCCACAATCGTAACTGATGGATATTTCCCAAGATTATGCTGAATAGCCCAAGTCGATGCTGGAACGATTTGTTCGTGAATATAACGGGCATCGGCAATACCGCTTTCTAACTCATCTAATTTGACTTTGCCTAAGTATTCTTTTCCATCAGTAGGGTCAAATTTTTGAATGAGTTTCATTTTCCCTTCCCCAATACATATCCAACAAGGAAAGAACCAATAGCAATCGATGGCTTTACATACCAAGGCTCGGGCTTGTTGTATTGGATAAGTTGCGGAATATATTGAACTAATGTTATTGTATCGGGCTGAACAAATATTTTTTCTATCTCGAAAACATTCTGGGGATAAGAATAAGAAATCGCAATCTCTGTCTTTTTCAATGTTGTATCCAAACGGGAAATGAATTCAGGTTTTAAATATGCTGTATCAGAAACCCAAAGAGTATCTATTTTGTAACGAATGATTTTCCCATAAGAAATAAGCTTGATTGTGTCACGAACGATTATGGTATCTTTTACAAAAAGTTTCTTTTCAATCACAGGTGGATTTTTATAATACCATAAAATCCAGCCAATGGCTCCAAGCAAAAACAAGACTATGTATGAAAGGAATTTATTCATAACGATTAAAACCCACCAAACCTACAATTGCCATTTGTTGCAATGGGTGATAAATATTCCTCTTTTTATAGAAAACTCCTGCCTCGTTCCCATTATTTGTATTGAATGCTACGGTTTTCACCCAGCCATAACCAAAAACCTCAACGATTCTCTCAATGTGACCAAAGATTGTTCTGCCTCTCCGCCAAACTATCAAATCGTGAATAAATGGTTTGTATTCAACTTTTTCTCCTTTCTTCTTTGCATCATTGAAAATCTCATTTGCCAGTCCAGTTTTCTTGATTGGAATCGCATTCTCATCAAGATTTAATTTTTGCACAGCCATTTTAAAACAATAATATTGTCCCGCGGCGCAGTAGGGTGCCCCCGGTGGTATACCCACAGTCTTCTGGTATTCATAAATCTTTTTCCCTCGATTTTCACCTTCTTCTTTTACCCCTACTTGCGCCACGAGGATTTTATATGACTCCCGCAAAACCGATTCCTTCGCTGGAACATTATATTTCTGGGGTGTAGACCCAGAAAGAAGGAAAAACAATATGATTAATAAAATTGTTCTCATTTTACGGCTTAATAAACATCACAAAGTAAACTCCGAAAATGCATAACCCGAAAAGGAGATGAACTCCAATAAATATATGTCCTAAAACTCTCGTCTCCCCAGCTTTGACAAAATTGATTTTTGTAAAAACCCACTGCGCAAATCCTGACATAAAAATGGCAAAACATTCCAACACGCCTAAAAGCAGCAATGTCCGTATTTCTGGCAATGAAGGGGAAAGGAAATAAAGGAACAAGGTTCCAACTATAATTAGAACTAAGTGTCGCTTGATAAAATCCCAAGATTCGTTTTTGAGCCACATCCAAATTGATTGATTATTCAACATTTTTCCTCCTTGATGATTTTTCACCTTTGGTAAAACCTATAAATTCGTGAATAGTCTTTGTGAATTTCTCGAGGTCAGAGATTCTTTGAACTAATTCTGTTACCTTCGCATTTAAAGCTTCAACACTTACCATTAATTTTTCGAGCGAGGCTCGTAGCTTTTCCATATCAATTGCCTTTTCGCTCTCTACTTTTTGTATGCTCATTTTAATCCTTTCTAACTCTTCATCATACGAAATCTCAAATTCTTTGAACTTCGTAATCCATTCTTTTTCTTTCTCAAATTCCTTATCTTTTTGATTGGTTATCACTTGGATTAATTCCTGATGCCGCTTTTGGTGCTCAAACTTCAAAAGCAAAACAACTGAAATTATCGTTGCAATGCTCGAAAGGATTGTAAACCAAGTTGTAAATGCCTCCATCTTTTTCCCTTTCGTTATAATGCCAAAATCACTGGTTCCACTAATATTTGTTTGCTTGTTTCAAAATACAATTGTCTCCAATACACAGAATTTGCATCCACATTGATTTTGGAAATCGATATTGGGCGCAATCCCGAATAATCCCCGATTTTCAGATGAATCAACTTGTTTGAAACTTTTTCTACTAACAAATCAAGGTCAGGAGCATCAACCATTGTTCGCAACCCAACGCTAATCACTATCCGAATGTTCTGAATGAATTTATGAGGAAGCGTATCCCCAGGCTCAAGCTTTAAGCTTTTATCAACATATGATGGAACCGAGTCAATCCAAACCAAGACGATACCACTATAATTCAGTAGATCATAGGATTGGGGAGCCCATAGGGCTTGCGGACTTCCTTTCACCGCAACCTCTGTGATTTCCTCGGAAAGATATTGTACTAGTCGGTTCAGATATTCCAGCATTTTAATAATCTCTCAATTCATCACCAAAACTTCTTATCGTTTGACTTACTCGATAAAACAATGGTTTGCTATTTGTGTTTCCTGATTTAAGCTTGATGATGCCCTTCTGAATTTTGTCAAGGTTATCCATTGCCTCCTTACGCCTTGCTTGGATTGAATCGGAATAATCCAAACCTAAACGGCGAAAGTAAAGCTCGGTGACAACCAATGCGACACAAATCTTTTTTAATAGAGCGAGATCGTCGGTATCGGTAATTGGCATTGGATAGCGTTCAAAAATATAGGAATCAATATAGGTGCTTGCTTCGTCAATTTTCTTATTGACCAGGGTTTCGTTGATTGCAACGGGCGGATCTCGGTCATCTGTTAGCTCAAGAACCGCCCGATTCCCAATATCGTCTATTATGTCGTTTAGAGTGCAATATCTCATAGCAATTTCACTCTAATAATATCCCCGTCGGCAGCAGAACTATCAAGTGCATATCCTAGGAGTGTCCCTTCTGTTGTCTTTGCTACCGCTTTGCCATTAGCATCGCTTTGCACCCCTGCCCCTTTGTTTATAGCGCCACCAGCTTCAACAAGCACCACGCCATAAGTAATAACAGGGGCCATTTCGCCCGTGCTAGCAGTGGCATCAAGAACCCCTAGTGCGGACGCCCCATTCCCGGCATATGTCCCACTGAAACCAACGAACCTTTTTGTATACAACAAATCACTTTCAGCTTTAACTGAAATCCGTTGAAGTATTTGCTGAGTTTTCATTCTTTTGTTTGCGTTTTGGGTTGGCATTATTATCCTCCTTTATTTTTTCAATTATTTCAACTAAATTTTTAACCAAATCAAACGACTCTTCATCAATTTCGAGAATCTGCCCCGTCTCATATCGAGCTCCTTTATATCGCAATGGAACCAAAGCTCGTGCTTTCATATCAACCTCTTACAAAACATCCTTAATCAGGAATGCAGATTCAATTCCAACGATTTTAACATCGAAATTATCAGTTGTTCTAACTACTGTGATTTTTCCACCGTTCTCTTCCCAAGTATCTACGAAAGGAAAGCCTCGAACTCGCAAAGTGTAACCGAAACAGGGTTCATATGGTGTACTTGCCATTCCCGAAGGATTAGTAACATAGGCAAGAATGACATTATCAGCCCAAATATCAGAGAAGTTAATTCCGTCATCAGAGAAAACTGACTCGCCGACAAAAATATTGGGAATGCCAAATACGGCTTTGAGCAAATCAAGCGTGATAACACCCACTTGCGAGTATTTTATTCTTTCAATAATTTTCGGATGGTTTTTCAATGCATCATAGACACTAGCTCCCATCACCATTGTGTTGGGTCTTTTTCCAATGATGCTTCTCAAAGCACTTTTCTTCTCTTCGATAATTTTGATCGGGTCAGTATTGGGAAGATTGAACTTATCGGTAGTTATGATTTCTTTATTCGATGCTGGATAAAGATTATCGTCTTGAGCTAGCTCAGCACAAATCTTTTCGTGCTTCAATCGTATTGCTTCGGTCGTTGACTCCGTAGCTCGAGTTTTTAAATCCAAAGCGGATTCTTTAAGCTCTCGATAATCAATCGGATATTTCAAATCGTGTTCGGTTGTTTCATAGGTTATAGTCTCAATTCCCCAAGCCTGCATTTGATTGGAATCCGCACGAATTGCACGTTCAGTATCATAGACACGGAAACTCTCTTTCCCAAACTTGGGTATTCGCCCGCCTTCTTTGTCCACTGTGACAAACGGGAAAAGTTTATCTCCAATGAATTCGGCGTTAGAATAGCCCCTCGCTATCGTTGTTAAAACTGGGTCAACCAGTCTTAAATCTGCTAATTGTCCCATTATTGACCTCCTTTAGTTACAATTGACAAAGCTTCTTTGTAAGAAATCTCCTTCCCATTCTTTCTCATTTCTTCTTGATAACTCTTAACTTTCAAATGCAGCTCTAGCATTTTTTCGTCGACTGGCAAATCTGCGAACTCATTGCTTTTATACTCGTTACCCGTTGCTTTGGCTTGCTCTTTAAAAAGCCCAAATTCGGGATAACTTTCCAGCAATCGCTTCACCAACTCAACGCCCTGAACATCAGTGATTTTGTTTTTCTCGGCAAATTTGATTGCACCTTGCTTATGTGCCATCTCCAATAGCGAAATGACAGCATCTTCTTGAGCCGGCAGAAGTTTGCCCATTTGAATTAGTTTTTCGGTATAGGATTTGAAGTCTTTGAGTCGATTTTCCATTTCAAGCTGGGCGATACGGTTCTGCAATTTGATTATCTCGGGATTTTCGCTCATCTGAGAATTTTGCGATTGAGTGTTGTTCGCTTGATTGTTGTTCGTTTGATTGTTTGGCGGGGGAGTTGTTCCAGCGGACGCAGACTGGGATTGTAAGTATTTGCTCTTATTCTCATCAATATAGGCTGAGGTTTGAGCACTTACCTCCTCCCCAAAGGTTTCCGATAACCAACCCAAAAGGCCGGTTACGAATTGATTGAATGTGTTCTCATCCATAATGGTCTCCTGATATGTTTGTGGTTGATTTTGTCTTTGTAAAAGATCTAAAAGTTGTTGCTTAGTCAAACTCTCAATGGGCACATCCACATATTGTGAGTATGCCCATTTGAAAGGTGTAAGGTTGATGCCATAATTTTTTGCAGCCTTTAGCAGTCTGGCCACAATAATCTGCGCTTCGCTTTCCGAATAATGCTTTTGCACGGATGGGCGAGACCAAGTCGCAAGAGATGCTAAAATATATGGTTTTGTCAATGGAAAACGATAATGCACAGGGTCACCAAAATCATCATCTTGAAGCTCTTTGTAAACATCAGGCTTGGTGAATCTTAAACCATCTTTGATTTGTATTCCATACTTCTCTTTCCTTTTTTCCTGATGTATCTTTTCTGGGGAGACTTGAGCATTCTCTGTCCCTTGATTGAACTCCAAGTTTGGAAATTCAATCTCAATAGAGGGACCTTCGGCAAACACTGGATCTTCCAAGCCTTTTACAGCAGGTGGCACCGCCCCCAAAAAACCAATGTGTTTCAATAAGAGGTTTTCGTACAAAGCAATTGAGCGTTTTTTGTATAATCCCTTCTTGACCCAATCTACAAATTCTTTGGAAAGATCTTTCAACTTCGCCAAAAGAACATTTCCTCTGCGTTCAAGTTTTTCCACCCAACCATACGCAGGGGAATCTGTTACTGGGTGACCAATAACAACAGGTGCTTCGTGTTTCTCTTCGCTAGGTTGATTGTTGTAGGTTTCTACTATTTTGTCAAGATCCTGTTCAGTCCACTCCCGCGTGTTCCCTGATGAATCTGTGTGAACCCCGGTCTTAAAAACCTCAATCCACATTCACAGCCTCCTAAAAATTCGGGTGCAAAAATACAGGGATAGCAAATGCAGGTGGTAACAACATTAGTATACCACATTAGTATACTACATTGTGGTAGCACAAAAGTGAACCTAATGTTTCTACAAAAAAAGTTTTGAAATTCTTTGTTTTGCTTTTGGATTTTTGTGAATTTTTTGAAAAAGGAGTGAAATGAGTAAAGTTCGAGACCTCAAAAAGCAAATCAAACAAATTCCCGACTCGATATTACAAAGTTTACCAGAAGGGGAAAAACAAGTTTTCAAAAACTACAAATTTATACCTATTGACCTTCTGGTTCCAGCAGATTGGAATTACAAAGCCGATGACGAATTTATGTCAAAACAGCTACTAAACAATCTTAAACGAAACGGCCAGATTGTAACCTGCCAAGTCCGTCAACTCGAAACAGGTTTTTATGAGGTTGTTGATGGCAACCATCGATTACAGGCTCTTCGGCAGTTAGGGCAAGAATATGTCATTGTTTATGACCACGGGAAAATCCCTCTTTCACAAGCCCAACGAATTGCAATTGAAACCAATGAAACCAAATTTAATGCCGACCCTTTAAAACTAGGAACACTGCTAAAAGACCTCAAAGAAGATTTTCCAGAGGCTGATTTGTTTGAAACAATACCCTTCACTGAAGATGAATTCAATGAGTTATTATCAAACATTTCCGCAGAAACTGTGCTTGACGAAGATTTCGAAGACTCGCCTGATATTGAAGAACCCATAGCACCAAAAACCAAACGGGGAGATTTATATGAAATGAATAATCACCGACTTCTTTGCGGAGATTCTACGAACCCCGAAGACGTTGCAAAGCTAATGAATGGCGAAAAAGCACATCTATTATTTACCGACCCGCCTTACAATGTGAACTATGCAGAATTGAATAAAAGTCGGCGAAGTAATAAAGGGAAAGATTGGACAGAAGAGTATTGCTCAGATTGGCAAGATTCAATGTCCGAAGAAGAATATCAAAACTTTTTGATTTCATTCCTTGCAAATGCCAAAAACCATCTTATTGAACTTGCTCATTATTATGTCTGGCACGCTTTACGCTATTATCCCGCTCTTTGCAAAGCCTTTGAAACAAACGAAATTTCTTATGATACAATCCCAATTATTTGGGTGAAACAAGTTGCTCCGATTTCCTGGACCAACTATTGGAAATTGTACGAGCCTTGTCTTTTTGGTGGAAAAAACGCTGTAAATGGCACGGGTGAAAATTCCCGTTGGTTCGGGGGTAACCATGATGTAAACATTTGGCAAGAACCACGAGACCATAACGGTCATTATATTCATCCTACACAGAAACCTGTTTCACTTGCAAGTCGGGCATTGAAAAATAGTTCACAACCTAACGAAATTGTTTTGGATTTATTCTTGGGTTCAGGCTCAACTCTGATAGCCTGTGACCATATGAAAAGGAAATGCTATGGTATGGAACTGGAACCCAAATTTTGTGATATGATTGTCTTGCGATTCATCAAATACTGTGAAAATAATAATATCCCCTACGAAATAAAATTAAACGGGGAACTTATTGACAAGTCTTATTTCGATTATCCTGAAAATGTTGTAAAAATAAGAGATTGATATGAGTCAAAATAAGGAAGCACAGGAAAAACCAATCTGGGAACGCTTGCCAAGAGAACCCAGCTCGGCTTTCAGGGCTTTTACTATCTTTCGTGATATGGGACCACGGCGATCCAGAATTAAAGTTGCGGAACAACTTGGAAAAGGCTACGGCTGGATAAAAAATCTTGCGGTCAAATGGCGATGGGAGGAAAGGGTTCGAGCTTTTGAAGACTATCTCGACCAGATTAAAATCGAGGCAATGAAAAAAGAAATTGAAGAAATGGCTCGCCGCCATATTCAGCAATCAATGATCTTCCAACAAGTTCTCATCCGCCCCGCCGAGGCTCTAATAAAGAAAATCCGAAACGGAGAAGAGTCTTTTGAACGCCTACCTTTGGAAAAACTATTCGACAAATCCGTTGCAGCTGCACAGGTCTTTAACAAACTTGTTGACATTGAACGAAAATCTCGTGGTGAACCAAACGAAATAAGCAAACAAGACATAACCAGCGATGGTGAACCTATTAAAATTATTCTGCCGAAAATTTCTTTGAATCAAGATGATTTATCCAACGATAAGAACGATGATATATGATTTTAGCGACATCAACTTGTTTAATCCAGTTTATGTCCCTTTGCTATACGATAACAATCGATACAAAGTTCTCTACGGCGGTCGTGATAGCGGGAAATCTGATTTTGTGGCTCAAGCAATCATTATCGAACTTCTCAGAGATGAATTTTTCAGAGGAATTTTGGTGAGAAAATACTACGCTAACATCAAAGCAACACAATTTCAAACCATTGTCGATTATGTTCGATTATGGGAACTGTCCGATGTTTTCCATATCACCATAAATCCATTACAAATTGTTTGCAAACTCAATGGTAACCAGGTGCTTGCCAAAGGATTGGACCAACCAGATAATACTAAATCCATCAAAGACCCAACAACCATTTGGTATGAGGAAGCAGACCAAATATCTGAATCTGCATTTATTGAAACAAGCCTGACATTGCGCTCCTCTCGAACACAAAGGTTAACCGAATGGATAACATTCAACCCGAGACAAGAACAATCTTGGCTGAATTCCTTTTTCTTTCCACCAAAACATACCTATGAACGAGAAGATGGCAACTTTCATTGGGTTAAATCCACACGCCCCAACACAACCATTTTGCATACAACTTACAAAGACAATAGATTTTGCACGCAAGACCGTGCAGCCTTGCTTGAATCATTAAAATATCAGGATACGAATTTATACAAAGTCAATACCCTTGGACTTTGGGGCGGAGCTTTGAAAGGATTAATCTATCCCGATTGGACTGCTATTGACGAGTTTCCATACGAACGAGGCGACGAAGTATTCGGTCTTGATTATGGGTTTAATAACCCATCAGCGCTGGTTCATCTTTCATTTCACGAAGGTAAGTTGTATATTCGAGAATTATTATACGTTACTCATCACACTCATTCCCAACTGGTGAACCTAATAAATGCGGAATTTCGGCAATTGATTAGGAATAAACCTATCGTAGTTGATTCAGAAGAACCCGCATTGATTAGCGAACTTCGTAGGGCTGGGTTCAATGCGCTTCCAGCCGTGAAAGGTCCTAACTCGGTATATTCGGGAATTCTTTTGTGTAAAAGATTTGATTGGAACATAACAAAAGATTCAACGAATATCATAACAGAAATTCAGAGCTATATTTGGAAAGAAAACAAAGAAGGGAAACTGCTCGATGAGCCAGTCAAAATTGATGACCACGCAATGGACGCAATTCGATATGCAATTCAGACCTATGGTGGCAAACATTGGCTCAAAAAATCAAACATTGAAATAGTTAGAACAAGAACAAAAGAAGATAAATTTAAAGGATTTTAAAATGAAAGAAGATCTTTTCAAAATCATTGCAACTCAAAACAAGCAAATGCTCAATAAGTTTTTCGCAGCATTACCAAATCCAAATCTTACCATTGCAACCATTGGCGATAGGCAGGCAACCTTGGAAAACATTGCCAATGACCCGCATGTTGCAAGCTGCATCCAATCGAGGAAATCAGGCGTTCTTTCGCAAACTTGGGAAATCCAGCCAGCATCAGAGATTAATGATTTTATCAGCACAAGTGCTCAGCTTGTTTTTAATCGGCTGGACCTGTATAAAATCATTTCGGAAATGTTGAATGCACCTTTGTTTGGATTCCAGGTATTGGAAATCGTCTGGAAAATCGATTACATCTCAGGGGTTCGATTGATAGTTCCAGCAGTTGTTCAGGGAAAGCCACAAAAATGGTTCTCTTTTGACCCGCTTGGAATCCCGAGATTCAAGAATTTTGAAACAAAGAATGACGAGATTCTGCTTCCTTATAAGTTTATTGTTCTGCAATATCAAGCTACATACGAAAACCCCTATGGCGAAGCCATTCTTTCTAAATGTTTATGGCCAGTGGTTTTCAAAAAAGCAATTGTAACATTTTGGGCAAAGTTCGCTGAGAAATTCGGAATGCCACATTTCGTTGGCAAAACAGATTCGGTCGCTACCACTGAGGATTATGACAAATTCCTCGAAATCCTTGACAATCTCATCCAGGATGGTTCGGCTGTAATCTCCAATACTGAAACAATTGAAATATTAAACGCAAATACTGTGAGCTCGGCTCAAATCTACAAAGAGTTCATTGATTTTTGCAATGCAGAAATTTCAAAAGCAATTCTCTCACAAACTCTGACAACGGAACTTGGCAATGTTGGAAGTTACGCTGCATCAAAGGTTCATTTCGTTGTTAGAGAAGAAATTGTCAAATCCGATAGAATGCTTATTGAAAAAGGCTTAAATCAAATAATAAAATGGTTTGTAGATCTTAATTTCGGCAAACAAACCGAATATCCAAAACTCATTATTTTCAAAGAAGAAGATGTTGATAAACCACTAGCTGAAACGATTAAAACACTCAAAGATGCAGGCATACAGGTTCTGGAACCTTTCATTGTTAGAAGATTGGGGCTCCAAAAGAACGAGTTCAAAATCCTCGATAGTTCTTCGCAAGGAAACGCTAATTCACCAAACCAACTATTCGCAGAAAATGATATTCCCAAAGACCAACAAGTAATTGATTCGGAAGTTGAAAGTTCTGTATCAGACCAAACGGGTCTCGATGTTATCATAAACAAGGTTAAAGATTTTTTAGAGAAACAAGATGATTTCGATTCCGCAATTAAAAAAATATTCGATTTATTCCCTGATATACCGACAAAGCAACTTGAACAAGAACTAACAAATCGACTTTTCGCAGCATATTTGATTGGTAGAATTTCTGTGCAACAAGAGTTGGGGAACACCAATGGCTAAGAAACAAAGAGTTACGATTTCATTGCAAACCTTGTTCACACTTTCACCGGATAAGGCAGTGAAATACCTCGAATCAATGGGCTACAAAATTACTTGGAATTGGCGAGAACAATTGAAAGCAATACAACAGCACGCATTCACTGTTGCAAAGGTTACAAAAGCTGATGTTCTGATTGCAATAAAAGATGCCCTCGTAAAAGCACTTGACGCAGGAATGACTTATAATGATTGGAAAAAACAAATCGATGTAGTTTTACAACAAAAAGGATACCAACAAAGAGACGATGGCTCAGCTTGGCGAAAAGATACTATCTTCCGAACAAATCTGCAATCTGCATATCAAGCGGGAAGATATGAGGAAATGAAGAACGCAAAAAGCGCTCCATATTGGCAATATGTAGCAGTGATGGATGTTAGAACAAGGCCATCTCATGCAGAATTGAATGGAAAGGTTTTCCGTGCTGATGACCCATTTTGGAAAACTCACTACCCCCCAAATGGATACAACTGCCGTTGCCGAGTCCGAGCATTAACGGAGGAACAAGTACAATCAATGGGTTTACGAGTTAGTTCAGGGAGCGATTTCAAAAACATCAATCCAGACCCGGGTTTTGAAACCAACCCTGCTGATTGGTGGCAACCCGACCTGCGAAATTATCCAAAAGAATTAAGAGGAGAACTGAAATGAATGATCCAGAAATAGAAAACTCTCTTCAGCAGTTCCAAGCGGAACTTATACGCAGAATTGAAAATCCTGATTATTCATCTATATTAGCAGAGATTCAAAACGATGTTCGAACTAGTATTGATCTCAACTTCAGTGCTGGTGGGCGATATGGCAATGGGCTTTTTGGTGGCGGAGGCAACAAATGGCTTCCATCGAAAAGGGCACAAAAACAACAAGGACAAACATTGCTTGACACTGGAAGACTCGTCTCGTCAATCCAAGTTAAAGTAAATCAAAATGGCAACGATATTGAAATCATTGCTGGTTCAAACCTGCCATATGCAGCGATACATAATTTTGGCGGAGTGATAAACAGGTCGCCTCGTTCTAGTCTGACCGTTCAAAAAAGATATACTCGAGGGCCCAACAAAGGCAAATTCAAAAAAATGTCTGAAAGAGAAAAATCGAAAATCGGCAAAGGTCATACATTCGGGGCTTATCAAATCAAAATGCCAGCACGGCCATATTTGGTTTTACAAGATGAGGATATTAAGGTGATTTTAGAAAGAATTGCAAAGGCGCTTTTGAAATAGATTATTCTATTCTAATAATGAACCCATTCTTCTCTAAATCCTCAATGAATTTCTCAGGATAATCAGTATTGATAATTGTACGATTATAAAGATAGCAATTCTGCGCAACCATATCCATAAATTCCTGCCGGACGCGTCCCGCTCAAAACAACATTTTGATTACACAAATCAATTTTTCTAAAAAATTCTAAAAATTTTTTAAAAAATATTTGGATATTTAATTTTTTTTTTATAATTTTGTATTGAGTTCTTTAACAAATTTTGTTAAACAATTTTTAAAAGAAAGGAGGTTTGAAATGGAAAAAAGAACAATGAACTGGAAGCCAGAACAAGAAAAGATAATCCGAGCCTTTGCGAAGGCTTTCGGAATCGTTCACATCTACAACATCGGCTACAAGGTATTTGCCGATGTGGTGCGTGAGAATGAGATGCGATTTACCGAAACCATTTACTCCGAAACGTATGTAAATTGTGAAGGAACAGGATTGATAGGAAAGGAACTTTGTGATGAGTATTCGGACAAGAGCGGGCGGAAATACTGGTATGTGTTCAACCTCGCGCCGTTCTCTGGTGAGGCTTACACGGTTTTTGAAACCGTGAAACCCCGAAGTGTAAAAGTTTTGAAAAGCACCCTCTATGCCTACGAGATGCTTCTCGCCGTTTTAAATTCAAGCGAGGAGGCACTCAAAAGATTTGGGAAAATAGAGGTTGACGAAGAAAACCCCTGGAACGCAATGCGGGTGCGATTGTGGAAGTTTTTGCACCCGATTAATACCTGAGAAGAACGGGGCGGGCTCACCCGCCCTTATATTTTTTTAAAAAAATAAAGGAGGTTGGAAATGAAACTTATAGTTATGAAGAATGAAGAACTTGCTGAGCCCTACTGCTATGAGCATTGGGACTCGGAACGCAATACTTGGGTCGGCATTGCGAAAGACTACGACCCTGAAAAAATCATTCCCGGATGGATGTGTATCGACGAGGACGGGAATATCTATCCCTGGGATAATGACCAGGGAATCATCGTCGACACTCCACCAATCGACCAAAATCGCTGGGAGGATTGGGCTCGACATCTTCTCACGAAAGATTGCCCGTCCGCCCGAGTAATCGCAGATTATGACCGGAAGGCAGTTCAAATATTACTGCCTCCGGACATCTACGAAAAGCTTGCTGCGTTTGCAAAAGATTCGAAACGCAGCATAACAAAGATGGTAGAACATATTGTTGAGAAATATCTTCGGGACCGGCTGTTCCCGGAAGATTGATTTTTCGCCCCGCTTCGGCGGGGCTACTCGGGCATAATACACCAAGTCTGATTTTCGGTCTTCCAGTAGGGAGGTCGAATGCCAAACAAAAACTCTCCATCAGGGTCTGGAATCGATCGGGTCAATTGTCCATCTTTTCTCTCACTCCAGTCCTCTGCAATGGGATTAATTTCCCATTTTCTAACCGCTCCCCATCCTTGGGAAACCTTTTTCCCAATCCAGTGAATATGAGGCAATAACCTCTCAATCTCTTTCCTATCTCCAACACAAAACCAATCCAACCAAAGAGCAGTTCGATAATAGACATTGAGGTACAATGATTTGTATCGACCTCCCTGTGTGTTGATTTTCTTTTTCACCGGGCCTAACATATCAATTCGTGATAAGGGAAACCGCTTCGAATAAATTTCCCTGAATTCTTTCGTGTGCGAAGGAAAAATCGCAAAGGAACAAGCATAATACCAAAAACCATCTTTCTCTTTTTTCTCGAAGGGCAGTTCAACCGAAGATACATCAACGATAGTATCCAATGGCGTCGAATAATCAGGGAAACCCAAGCAGTCTCGCAAACAAAAATATTGAATTATTCCATCCAAAGGCAAAAACTGGTCTGAAACAATACCAGTCTGCATATATGCCCTGATATGCAATGGTTCAAACATAATATTTAGCTCCCGGAATAAATTTGACTAATAAATTGTACGCAGTTTTATCTCGATATTTCAAACTCTGCATTGATTCTTGCGCCATCATTGAAGGGATTGTTGCGTGGGTTCTCTGGTCATATCCCTGCACAATGTATGTATTCAAAAGCGGGATGCCGTGAACCAAAGTGTAAGCAATCACGTCATTCAACTTCCACTTCGCAATGGGGCAAATACGAATCATTCCATTCTTTGCTTGATAAAACATTCCGTGATACCGAAGCGTTATCCTTCGCTTTTTGCTTTCCTCTTCCCGGAGCCCTATGAAATAGCTATCATACTTCTTCACGGCATTTTTCCACTCGGCTAAGGAAGGCAGAACTATCCCCATATCGCCGTTCGCTCGCAGCTTACTAATGTAACTGAATACGAAAAAGTTTTTGAGATTCCACCACGCAATTACTTCCCGATAATTATCAATATAATCAGTTTCCTCAACCCGATAAAACAGCACAGGAATATCAAGATAAAACTGACGAACCAAATGTAACATCACACTGCTATCTTTTCCGAAACTACACGAGAGATAGGGATTCTTTACTTTTTCCAAAGAGGCAACAATGAAATCTTTGGTTTGCTGTAACAACCTTTGGAATTGAGGCAAATTGTAATAAATCTCCGCACTCTCCTTGTCGGTTATCATTGGATTGACTCCAATATGTTTTTGATCTCGTCTTTATTGCTGTTAATAAACTCTTCGTACTTTTGACCTATCCTTGTGTCAAGTTCCTTGCCTTCGAGATGAACTCGGCTGTCGATTTCCATCCACTTATCAAATCGCACCGCAATTTCACCCAATCCGATATTCGATTTGCCACCAACCTTCGAAACTTTGCTGAACTCAACCAAGGTCAACAGCATTGCCTCAAACTCAATATCATTGGCATCTTCCAGCAGTATTTTCCAATAGAACTGAGTTCCGGCCGCAAGCGACTCAACATAATACATCATCTGCTGAGGCACTGCCCCCGTGATTTCTTTTTTCGTCACTTCTCCAAGAAGTAATTTCTGGGTATGCTCTGGGGCTATCATCTCTCGGACATTATCGTTCTTTTCATCATCTCGCCGAGTATAAAACTCCTGCTGACAATAATCCCAGATTGAGCCAACTTTTTCCGGTAGCAATCGTTCTGGAATCAGATGTTTAGTTTCTAAACAAATTGGGATTAATTTTCCAACTCTTAATTTCCCGGGTATTATCACGTTCCCAATTGCACCACCGAAAATTGAAATCAAAGGAATGTATTCTCTCATCTTGCGAATATATTCCACATTAATTCCAATATCTTTCCCCGACACCAACGAACCACCCGAGAAAAGAAAATAGAAAGCAGGCAACGGAAGTCCTTTGACTTCCCCGGTAGCATAGTTCACTCCATAACCGAGAGATTTTAAAAACATAAACATTCCAACATCTCGTAAAACTCCACGAACAGCATTACCGCTAATCACAGGCACGTCTTCAACGCTATAATCTGGCTGAATAAACTTCTCTCGACGGAGTTGAGAAACAATCGAATTGTGTTCGCCTCCGCCATGATGGATTGAAGTAAGCGCAATTACTTTGCCCTCAAACAAATAGGTTCTCATTTGGCTCCTCTTTTTGTTCAACAGAGTTTTTTGCACTCATTTTCTCTTCGTAACCTTTTCGTTTCTCTTGTCGCTTCGCACGAACTTTCAAAACGAGAATTGAGGTCTTCTCTCGAATCTCTTTCAATACCAATTTGTCTAATCCTGCATCGGAAATCCGCACTAAACGCTCGACAAACTCATCTCGAATGTTGCAAGGCATAAGCCTTTTAAAATTCTCGATAAACCTTTGCAAATTCGAGACATATGCACTCGAACGAAGGAAGTTCTCAAACTGCTCCCAAATGTTCGATTTGTACTTTGATTTGTAATCCGCGCTGATTGACTCCCATAACGGGAGAAGCAAGTTCTCAACAATGAGATCTTGCCGAATCCAGTATTGTCTTTCGACAGTCTCCATAACGCTACTCTTTTTTAGTGGAACATAACCATAAAGAAAAATCAAATATTTTTGATTTCCTAAGTATTCCGAACTCGTTCTCGAATTTCTCAATAAGTGATATTGCATCAGCTTTGTTTTGTGAATATAACCCCGTTAGTATTTCTGCTTTGGTGATTCCAACCTGCATTAACATTTGCATATTGCTCATCAAGGCATCAAGCAACTCAATGTTCTTCGGAATAAAATGATTTTCAAATTGCCAATACCCATATCGATATTTGAAAAGCAAATGCTTTTGCCCGCTATCGGAAATCACAGCGATTAGTGGATTGCTGTGTAAAAGCTCGTTCATCTTTTCCTTCTCGGCTTTCGTAAGAGCATACCATTCGCCGTTGACTACGAAATGAGAATAATTGCGAAACCGAGTGATTTCCGTTCGCCCAAGTTTCCTTCTCAAAAAATCATTCTGGTCAGTGAAACAGAAATACGCTGCGTTTGAAATTATATCGCCCGGGTAGAGATAACCAAAATCCGTAAAGTTCTCTCCAACCCACTGCTTAAAAGGTATCCCCCTCGATTCCTTGCCAATGATTCGACATACGCCGTGAACTTCGCCATAAATTGGCTTGTCAGAAAGCTCATAAATAACTTCGCAAGGATGTAAGAAACCGTTCGGTCCTTCCTTTGCTTTCATTGCTTCTCCCCCTCTATCATTTTGATAAATTCCAGAACACGCTTTCGAGTTAACCCCGTTAGTCTTGCAAGTTGAGAAACCGAATATTTGTGCATATTCTCTCGAATGACTGTCATCATCAGATCTTTGTTTCGCTTCAAAGTTGGGATATAAAGAACCCGCATCGATTCGTGATTTTTCAACAAGGTTTTTACAACCTCGATGCCGCTAATTTCTGCGATTTCCAAAAGCTCCTGATTGTCTCGGAGATGCTCGATGTCAAGATATTTCAAAACAAAATCCTTATCCATTTTCCCCCCTTAATACTCTGACAAGATTAAACACATCTTCCATCGTTCGTGCTACAATGGCGGAACCACCTGCCGCCTCAATTTTTTTCAAATTGTAATCTTGCAATTGCGTCACCCGAGTCCCTTCGCCCTTTACCTCAATCCCAAAGAATTTTCCGTTGAGACATCCGAGAATATCCGGCGTCCCGTTCCTGTTCGCAATGCTAATCTTTCGAACATAAGCACCACACGACTCGAGATACTTAATGATTTTGGTTTGTAAGGTTTTCTCTTTCATTGCTTATCTATTTTGTTTAACATCGAATCTGAAAATAACCAAAATCTCTTCGGAAATAATAAGTCGTGTAATCCTTCTTCTTTCGAACAACATCAAGTATTCTTTTCTCAATTCCGCGCTCAGTAAAAATCCAGTAAATCTTCGGCTTCCTAATCAAAAACCGACCCTGAACCCTGCTGCGAGCTTGCCAGTAATTAGTGAAAGAAAAATCAATATTATAAAACACAATAGCCTTCGCCGCACTCAAATCAATTCCCATCGAACCAGATTGAATTTGTGAAAGAAAAACAAGGTCAGGATGATTTGCAAAGACAAGCGGATCCGTCGTGTGATTCGGAAAAACCTCTTTCAACACCTCGTATTCAGCCTTGAACTTGTAATAAATCGCAATATTCTTTGAACCAATTTTGTCTCTAATGAAATAAGCCTTTGATTTGTCTAAAATTAGTGTTTTGCCATTTTCACAAATCACAGTGCCAGAATATATCTGATGAATCTTCTGTAATAACTTAGCAGCACTATCCGCCACAATCTCTTCGCCGGTAGGGAAAAGGAAGTAACGCCTACGAATCAATGTATCGACAATTTTGTAAACCAAAGGATTGGGAGACATATACAAAACCTCATCGTCAAGTTCTGCAAAAGTAAATCCCGCTTGCTGTCTTGTGAAAGTGAGGAAATAGGGCATAATCACAGGCAAAATCAATTCCTTCCGTGCTTGCGAATAGTCATTGATATTGTAACCATTGATAACCCTTTCTCTCACGGCAACATACTTGTCTGCCCAACGATAAAAATTCTTTTCGGCAAAGGGCGAGTTTGCTGAAATCCAAAACTGATGGTATATCTGGCTGTATCCTTCCGGCGTCGGTGTCCCGGATAACAAGATCAAGTATCTATCTTGCACAATCTTTTTAAGTCTTTTGGTTCGAAGACTCGGTCGTGGATATGCCCCAAGAGAATGCGCCTCGTCAACTATCACAAGGTCAAAGCTTTTGCCTTCGTGTTTGTGAACCTGCTCATAGTTGGTAACGATAAGATTAAAAACTCGATAATAATCCTCTCTAAAATAATCGTTATAGATTGATTGTATAGCTTTCTTCTTCGTGACAAACAAAACATTTTTTGCTCCAATCCGATATGCAGATTCCAAAGCGATTAGAGTTTTTCCAACACGCATCTCCATTGCCAGATAGACAATCTTTCTTTCTTTCAAAATCTCAACAGCCTTTGCTGCTAAATCAATTTGATGTTGCCAAAGCATTTTGTCTCCATTGGTTATTGATACATTATCTCCATTCCGATTTTCTCTGCAATCTCTTTCTCAAACCGAGCTCCGGCAGAAGATTCCCAATCCCGTAACAAATAGATTGCATCGCAAACTACCAAATACGGTAGCAGTATTTTCATTGCAAGCCTCCAATCCGCCGTCGAGGGTACAAGGCGAACTGGATTTACAACAACGTGCCCATCCCCAATGAGCCTCAGCTCCGCAGCATTAAACTTGTCAACCACTCGATTATAATCTTCACCCGAGACCTTGCCAGCAATATAAATCAACTTTTTGTTCACCCAGTTTTCTTTTGTTAAATCGGAAACAATCCACTTCCCATACTCCAAATTGTTCTCATCGAATTCCTTGATATCTTTAAAATGGAAACCTTTTGCACCTAAAAACTCAATCATTTCTGCGATTGGAATCTCTCGCTTGTAAGCAACATATTTGAGTATCTTTTTTGCATTGCTAACCCACGGCCATTTTGCTTTTGGGGCGAAGATTGCACCATATGGCAGCTGGCAAGAGAACGCAATCCACCGCGAAAGCCTTTCGAGAAGCATTCTATATTTGGGATATAATCCAACTTCTTTTTTGCTATACATATTACTTCGTATTGTTTTGTTGAACATACTTTGAATAAAACAAATCTCGTATTCTTAAAATGTTATGCTCTAACAAAGCAGGATAACCCGGTGTCCGAATGTTGTTGAATATAAAAACGCAAGCATTGTAATCGTCTCGTAATGGAGTATCCCTTATGCCTAAAAATTCCAAATCGAAAAGTTCCCAGTACCAAACATCTTTAATCCAAAACTTTAAGTTGTCATCTAAATCTTTGCTTTCTAACAAGGTTCTATCCAGTTTAATTTCATATGAGTTTTTGGATTGGAACTCAACATCGATTTTTTCTTTGATTGAGTAATGATGATTGTCTTCGTGGAGATATTGACGATGGCAATCTCGAAAGATCTTACCAAGCGCAATCGTCATATTCCCCGCTGTTGGTTCTTTCTGGTGATGTTTCAATATCCTCATCACCAATTCTTTTTCGCTCAAAGTCTTATCATCGCCAAAGATTGTTTTCCAATACTCTCTGATTTTAGGATTGCGTTTGTCTTCAACTTTTGTTTCGTATAACAATGCCCGCGCTCGTTTAAGGTTTTCGTTAATAAAATCATAAAACTCATCCCAAACCCTAATAATATATTTCTCATCTCCATCGACTTGGGTATCCTGAACAACATTCATCATTTCAATATTCGCAAAGGCAAATTCTTTTAGGGTCTCTTCAAGAATTTTGTATCCTGCGTCAACCTGTATCTTCTTTGCATCAGACTCTGGGTGACTAATAATCTCACTGAATGCCACTGTAAACTTGACTCGGTTCCACTCAATTCTTTCTTTTATTCGTGTCCAAACCTCGTCGGGAACTTTTTTATTTTGTCTGCTTTTTTCATTGCCTGAGGAAGAGGCTGTCATTGAAGTCGTCATTGTTGGTTCCCTGCTTTGCCAAGCAATTTGTAGATTTTGAACTCCTTTTTGAGTTCATCAACGGAGTGGAATTTTCCAAGAGAAGACACAGCGATTCGGTATCGAGTTTCTTTTCCGCCTTTAGGAGAGAGCCAATCAACTTCGAAATATTTCCCTTCACCCCCATTTGACCTAAGGAATTTCAAAAATTTCTCGGCTTCATCCAAATATTTGGTAATAAAAACAAAATAGCCCGCCCCAGTTTTAGGATATTTTTTATTGCCTTCATTACTTTTAAAATCTTCTTCCAATTTCTTTTTGTAAGCAATGACTTCATCAGCTTTGCAAACATCACTTAACAGTTCATAAACATTTTGATAATTCCCAAGTTTCTCAATCACAATCCACCAAATCTTGTTTTGAGTTCCTTTGTTGGGGTCAAAGGTTTGTCTTATTGCCCCTTTGCCTCCATTCTGTTTCAAAATTTTCAAAGTCAATTTCGCTTTTTCAAGCGAACCCACTTTGATTTTCTGCAATTTTGTCATACTTCCTCCATAATTGTCATTAAAAAGTTTCAAAATTTGGTTAAGTTCTTAGATCAAAAAGACTTAAATACAACATCACATTTTTAGGGTTTTTCATTAAAAACTTTTGATTTTCAAAGGCTTGCATCAGAGTTATGAGGATAAAGTTGAACAACGTCACAAAAAAGTTGAAATTTGTCACCAATGACAATTTTTTGTTTATCAAAAAGTTAGACAACAAACGTGATTTTTGGCTTTTGCCGAGTTGAAGTTCCCACAAAAAAGCAAGTTTTTGATTTTTCAAAAGGTTACATTTGCCATTGTTACTTATTTCTACTTTTCTTATAAAAAGTATAAAAGATATAGTAGAATAGGGGGATATAGGGGGGTAGAGAGGAGTATATATACGTATATAAAAGGGATAGGGCTCGAACCTAACAACCCCCCTGATGCCAGGACTAACGCTTTGAAAAACATAGAAGTTGTAAGACCAACGAATTTCAACTTTGCGTACGTATTTAAACTCTTTCCTCTCACCTCCGATGTAAGCTTTGTATTTCAAAGCAGTTGGTCTTAAAAATTTTTTCTGAAATTCGCCGTTGAGAACGCCCTCTTTTCCTGTAAAATCGCTGTAAGCGATTGAGAACACAAAAGATGGTTTGGTGAATAATTTCAACTCACTTCTTTGTCTAAAATCTTTTTTAAAGGGACATAGTTTAAATCGTTCGTTTTTAAAAATTTCGGTTAAGTATCGTGGTTTTTTGTTAGTTAAGTTTAAGTTGTTATCAAGTATTAGTTTTTTAGATTTTTTGAGATTAATGAAGGTATCGTTATTTTCTTTGTGCTTTAAACAGAAAAAGTGGTAAAAGATGAGACAGAAAACTGAACTTTTGGAGGTTTTTGCTGAGAAGCTATTTGACATTTTGTCATTTTGATTAAAATGGTTCGTCATAGGGATCCTCGCTCTCAGGTTGAACATCTCTTACCGTAGGTGGAATTATTATTGAATCCTGGTGAGAATTATAAAGCTTGATTCCGATGAGGTATTTAACGTTTTGTTTTTTAAAGGATTTGATTCCTCGCTCTTCGATTAGTTCATAAAACTTTTTCCTTGAAAGTAAACGTGGTTCTTTGCGATTGTTACCCCATTCCAGATAGGCTTCGTAAACTTCGTTCGATTTTGTAAGATGATTTGCGCCAAAGATTACGCAGTCATTAATGAAATCTGCTAATGGATCTTGTTCTTCTTTGTAAGATTCAGTTGCAGCTGTGACGATATTGGGCCTTTGTAATCCATCCTTTTGATATTTTTTCCAACCCTGCACAATCCAATTGAGAATGCCTTCGTTCTCTTGGAGAAGCTCTCTTAGGACTTGGTCTTGTGGTTTACGTTTCTCGGGTGGTATTTGATTTTCAAAAGGAATCATACACATACGGCGCCAGATTCCAGTATCGACACCTATTATTTCCGGTTTGTGGTTGCCGAAAATCCAAAGAGTAAAGGTTGGTTTAAAGGTAAAGAAGTTTTGATACAGATTCCGCACTCTTATTGCATCCCCACCAGTTATTGCTTTGACAGTTCCTTCGTTTAAAGACTTCCCCTTTGGAATTTCAGTAGTTGAGACGAAGCGGGCACCAACGAGACTGGCAATCTCGGCTTTTTTCGAATCGTCTGTTAAACGCTGGTTGATTAATGCTTCGATGGGTAATTTGCTTGCGTATTCGCCATAAAGCGTCTCAAGCACCCGGATAAAGACAGTCTTTCCGTTAGAACCAAGACCATAAAGGAATATAATAATTTCCTCAAGATGAGCTCCGCAGAGCGAAAGACCGCAAAGCTTTTGTACGAAGGTTATTAATTCCTGATTGTTGTTGAAGTATAAGTTCAATGCCTCTTCCCAAAGAGGTGAGCTTGCTTCGGGATTATAATTGAACGGAATAAGTTTGGTTATCATATCCTGCGGTCTGGGAGGATAGAATTCCATTGTTCTCAAATCCAAAGTGCCGTTCAAAAAGTTCACAAGGTATAAGTCCTGGTCCCAGTCATTGATGACTGTTCGGAAGACGGGGTCAGATGCTGCGATGTCAACTGAATCCAGTATTGTGTGCTTCGATTGTGAGGTTTTGAACCAAGCGAGAACTTTCTTTGGATCAACCCCTGTTTGAATATATTTATCCTCATCCTTTGCAATGTCTTCACTTATTGCAAGACCCAATTGCAGAACTTCTTCAACATCATCTTCTTTCCATCGCTTTCCATCCCAAATGAGCCAAGTCTTTTTGGTATGGTTGTATTTCAACTTGCCTTCGTAAAGCTTTTTAAATCTCAATGCATTTCCAGCTTGGGTCAGTGGAGGCAAATCCGATGGTATCATTGCTTCTAATGGAACTTCCATTAGATTTTTGTGCGATTTGCCGTTTTGTGAACCATAACCAAGCTTGGCAAGTTCTTTAGCTGCAGAGGCGAAATCACCGTTATGTTTTAAAAGTGCATATACTGAGAATTTATCATAAGCACGGTCGGGTTCAAAGGGATATGCATTGGCAGAGAAGACATAAAATCTGTCTGGGATATAATCAAACGTGGCACTCCATCCGTGTTGTTTGCCTGGCCTTCGCCATAACTGTACTCGACCACGCTCGATCCGTACCAGTGTCCAACCAGCATCAATCAATGCCTGAGTAATATCACCACGTTTGTTGAACTCGTCGCCGGGGCGTCCTTCGTTTGTTTCTGTTTTGTAGTCTTGTTCTTTTATTATCTGTGGTTCGGACGGGATTTGATTGAAAGTATAACAGGCATTGATTAGTAAGTCTCTTTCTTCTGGTTGCAATGGAACGAGTCTTGTCAATGAACCTTGAACGACTGAGTATCCATCGGATGGATAGATTAATGCGTAACCTGATTCGCCTCGGGTTTCAATGAAGGTATCGACCGTCTCTTCACCATCTTTTTTGACTTTGCGTGAAGCAATTTTAGTATTGTGCGGTATTTCGATTTGAGCGCGGTAGATGACGTGATAACCTTTGTTTCGGGTTTGCTGGATGGAGATTTTGTCGAATATCTCGGGCATTGAATTGGTCACCAGTTCCTTCCATTGCTGGAAGATCTCTTCGATATCACCAAAATGGTTATCGAAATCAATGATTTCCAGGTTCCCCGAAACCTTCCCCCCGATAAGAGCGATATCCTTTGGGTATGAGAACCATTTCTGGATCTCTTGGATGGTAGGTAGCCTCATTTGGTATTCCCGCCAGCCGCTCAAAGCGGGTCGCTTTTCACCTTTTATAATTGGTATGATTGACAATCTTGCTTGTAAATATTCCTTAGCTTTCTGCAATACTGACATTATAGCCTCCCTCGTTTAATTAGCAGAGGGAGCAGAGCTCCCTCCGTTGTTAAAAAGGTAGATCCTCGTCGTTGTGGTTTGAGAAATTCGCTTCGCTTAGATCGTCAGAATAAGTCTCTTCTATGTCCGCTTCGATTTTGGTTGTGGGGTCAAATGCTTTTGCTTCGAGCAGGAAATCTGCCCATTTGTCAATGATTCTATTGCGATGCGCTTCGCGGGCTGGTCCTTCCTTGCCGTCGAATTTAAGATCTTTGAACTTATATTTCCAGCCCAAGAACTTTCCGTTCCATTCCACGAAGATGTTCAGGTTGTCATCTTTTTTGGTAAGAAACAAACGCACGAAGTTGTTTGAACCTTTAAGCTCGTCGAGGGGGATGTTCATTAGTTGATTGAGAAGTTTGAACGTAAGCCAGGAATATTTGCCAAACTCGATTTGGTATTTTACCTCATCGTAGAGGAAAAGGTTGAACTTAATTTGAGTCCGACCTTTAAATTCATAAGTATGGCTTCCGAACCCCAGAAGGATTCCTGCGAAACCAGGATAGGTTTCGTCTTGGTAGATAAATCCACCTTCGTCTTTATTTATACCAACGAAGTGGATTTTGTTCTTTTTGATTTCATCATTTGGAATGGCACCCATAATTAAACCTCCTTTTTTAATATTTTTTTGTTAATTTTGGAATTGCGGTTTTCCAAGAGCTGTTCATAGCAGCGAAATGAGCAGACCCACCCTCCCCATTGCCTTTTCGGGAGGGTGTGGTCTTTTATCCAAGAGCCATCAATGTGACGCCCTTGTGTTGGAAATGCTTTGGTAGTTCCACAGGTTAGACATTTGATTTTACTCATTGTTCGACCCCTGGTTTTGATAGAGAAGTAAATTCTTTGTAATTTTCTTTTATGTTTCCAGCAACGATAACTCTTTGGGCGAGATAGTGGATGCCTTGCACCTTATCGAATTTAGGAAGTCTTACGCCGTAAAATCCATCAATGAGGCCAAATTGTATCAGATAATAATCTTCACCTATAATATCTTTCACGATATCACCTTCATAAATTAACTTCCCGTTTCGGTCTCGATATAGCGTCGAAAAAAATATTGTGTAGGCTCACCAAGAGAAAGTAAATCATATTCGTTAGTTTTTATGTTGTAATCAAATCTTCTTACATAGCCTTCTTGTATCAACACCAATGGTGTTCCTGTTGACTCGGGGTAAATCATTGTCTTTGTCTTGTCCAACCAGACCCGAAACTTCATTCCGTTCATACTTCACCTCAATTGTTGTGAAAAATTTTTATTAAATTTGTATTTGTTTTATTTCGATTTTGAGGCATCTTGGAGCCCTTCCGAGAGTAATTCGGAAGGGCTCTGTTACTTTTTTGATTAATTTGCTCAAACATTTCAGCCCTCAAAAATTGCTTCAATATTTGTTGGATAAGCATTCGCCTCAGGAAGTTTTCTTTCTGCAAGTATTTCCGAATAAGGCACAATGCGAAGATTACCGTTCTTTTTGTTAAGCGTAAGAGTGCCGGATATGATTTTAATCTTAGGCTCGATGTCCTTATGGTCAATATTGAAAATTGCGAGATAATTTTGAATTTTCTCTT
>Ga0308389_1000305_pt1 | contig 37760 bp, 35 predicted proteins | sample Hotspr2Sample148_FD_202362 | JGI IMG/M metagenome (GOLD analysis project Ga0308389, IMG submission 202362) | Hot spring phototrophic mat microbial communities from Mushroom Spring, Yellowstone National Park, Wyoming, United States - 20040719_148 ... | reverse complement strand
CGTGCGGACCCCGGAAGGGAAGCTCGCCATCGATCCGACCGGAAAGCGGAGCGGGCGCGGCGCGTATCTTTGCCGACGGTTCAGTTGTTGGGAGCGAGCAGCAAATACAGACGTCCTCGAACGTGCTCTCCGCATACCCGTCCCACAGGAGTTTCGTGACGAACTCCTTCATTGGGCCGATCTGCACATCCGCCGTGACCAAGCGCCCGCACCTGAGACGACACCCGAACAGGAGGATCAGCTATGAGCACCAAAGCGAAAAAGCACGCACCAGTACAAAACAATCGGTCGACAATGACTGTACAGCGGAGCTCGCCTGCTGCGAGTGTCGCCCGCGGCCCTGTCGAGGTCGGAAGCGTCATGACGGTAGGCGAGTTGGCCGAGGCCATCGGCGTCAGTGCCGTCGAGCTCATCAAGGCTTTGATACGCCGGGGCGTGATGGCCAACATCAATCAGCAGATCGATTTCGAGACCGCGGTCAAAGTCGCCGCCGACTTCGGAGTCGAACTCGTCGAGCGCACTCCTGAAGTAGTCCATCAGGAAAAGAGCCTGGCCGAGATTGTCCGAGCCAGTGCCCAGGAGCCTGGTGCCGTCCCTCGACCACCCGTGGTGACGATCATGGGTCACGTCGATCACGGGAAGACGAAGCTCCTCGATGCGATCCGGCACACCAACGTGGCAGAGGGTGAGGCCGGCGGCATTACCCAGCATATCGGCGCGTATCAAGTGGAGGTCCAGGGACGGAAAATCACCTTTCTCGATACACCCGGTCACGAAGCCTTCACCGCAATGCGCGCTCGCGGGGCACAAGTCACCGACATCGCCGTCCTAGTGGTTGCCGCCGACGATGGCGTCATGCCCCAGACCCGCGAGGCCGTCGCTCACGCTCGTGCCGCCAACGTGCCCATCATCGTCGCCATCAACAAGATCGATTTGCCGACCGCAAATCCGGCCCGTGTCAAGCAGCAGCTCGCTGAGAACGGTGTCATCGTGGAAGAGTACGGCGGTGACGTGCCGGTCGTTGAGGTTTCCGCGAAGCAGCGCCTCGGGATCGAAGATCTTTTGGAAATGATCCTGTTGGTCGCCGACATGCACGAACTCAAAGCCAACCCGAATCGGCCGGCGATCGGGGTCATCATCGAAGCGAAGGTCGATCAGAGACGGGGGCCCGTGGCGACTGTCCTCGTGCAAACCGGGACCTTGAAACTCAACGATGTCGTTGTCGCTGGTGCCACTTGGGGACGGATCCGCGCGATGTTCGATGATCGCGGGCGCAAAGTGCGACGCGCGGAGCCATCCATGCCGGTCGAGATCCTCGGACTGGAGAATGTGCCAGAAGCCGGAGATTACCTGCAAGTCGTCGAGGATGAACGGACCGCGAAGGAGATCGCCACACAGCTTGCACTTAAGCGCCGCGCTGAAGCTGCCGAGGCCCGGGTTGTCAAGCTCGACGAGTTCCACAAGGGACTGGAAATTGGTCAGACGCGTGAACTCCGTCTCATCCTGAAGGCCGACGTGCAAGGAAGTCTGGAGGCGATCCAGAACGCGCTGGCCAAGCTCAACGATGAACTCGAGGGAGTCGGCATCACGGTCGTTCATGCTGCGACCGGCGCCATCTCCGAGTCGGACGTCATGCTGGCTGCCACGACGGGCGCGGTCGTCCTCGGCTTCAATGTTCGACCTGATGTCGCGGCCCGCCGCGCCGCTGAGGCCACGGGCGTCGACATCCGGTACTACAACGTGATCTACCATCTCTTAGAAGAGGTCCGAGCCGGAGTGACTGGACTTCTCGCACCGGAGACGCGCGAGGTCATCGACGGTGTCGCTGAGATACGCGAGATTTTCCGCCTGCCCAATCGAGCAGTCGCAGCCGGTCTCTACGTCTTGAACGGGAAGGCACTGCGGAACGCGCGAGTTCGCGTCATTCGCGACGGCAAGGTTATTCACGACGGTACCGTCGCATCCCTGCGTCGCTTCAAGGAAGATGTGCGGGAAGTCGCTGCTGGCTACGAGTGCGGCTTGACCATCGAAAACTTCAATGATCTGCGCGTTGGGGACCAAATCGAGTTCTATCACATCGAACGAGTCCCGCGCGGGCAGTGAACGTCTGCCCGCGCGGCTCGCCGCGCGAGGGGAGCCGACGATGCCCAGCTATCGACAAGCTCGCCTGGCCGAGTTCTTGCGAGACGAGATCGCTGCCATCATTCAACGCGAGCTGCGTGACCCACGGCTCGGCTTCGTAAGCGTGACCCGCGTCGAGATGAGTCCCGACCTTCGCCATGCGAAGGTGTTCGTCTCCATCTATGGGAGCCATGAGGAGCAAGAGGCTGCACTGGAAGCCCTGCAAGGAGCCGCCGGCTTCATTCGCCGCCTTATCGCACCCCATCTCCATACTCGGCATATTCCCGAACTTCATTTCAAACTCGATCGATCGCTCGAGCACGCCGAGCAGGTCGCCCGCTTGCTGAACCAGATCCAGCAGGAACGGCACAGGGATGACTCTGCAGTCGAAAGCACGCCGGAGAGTGAGTGAAACACCACCCACTCGAACGAGCGACGTCCGGATGGCCTGGGAGCTCCTCGCTGGTTCGCGCACGTTGCTCATCGCCACGCATGCCAATCCGGACGCTGACGCGGTGGCCTCCGTGCTGGCGCTCCGGCTCGTCCTCGCTGAACACGTCCAGTCGGCTGTCTGCCTCACCGGCGACGGCCTCGTTCCACCAAACCTTGAGTTCTTGCCGGGAGCAGAACACCTCCTTCGTGACCCTACGAGCGTGACCGATCTACCCGATTGCATCGCCCTCCTCGATTGTGCCGACCCGACTCGACTCGGCCCCCTCTTTCGTCTCCACCCCGCGTGGTTCGACGGGCATATTCCGATCGTCAACATCGATCATCACGTGACCAATACGCGGTACGGCTCGGTCGACCTCGTCGATCCCGCCTCAGCCGCGACGACCGAGGTGCTCGCTCATTGGCTGGAGGAACTTGAACAACCGATCGTTCCGGATGTCGCCACCTGTCTCCTCACAGGACTGTACAGTGACACACTCAGCTTTCAAACCACGAGCACGTCCGCTCGCGTCTTCGAACTTGCTGCGCGCTTGCTCGAGGCTAGTGCACGGCAAGAGGACATCGTCACCCATATCTTTCGGAGTAAGCCACTGTCAACCGTTCAGCTCTGGGGCGCTGCACTGGGCCGCGTCCGGTATGAGCCGCCGTTGATCTGGACCGAGATTACCCACCGTATGCTGCAGGAGGCAGGAGCGAGTCCCGTTGAAGGCGAAGGAATCGTGAATTTCCTGGTCGGGACGCATGGCATGGCGGTAGCACTGCTCTTTTACGAACAGAGCGAGGGATGGCGTGTCAGCTTGCGCTCGGCCGTTGGTTCGGTGGATGTCGCTCGCCTCTGCCAGCGCTATGGGGGCGGAGGGCATTCACGAGCAGCGGGGTGCCGCCTTCCCCCGGGCGAAGCTGCCCGACGATCGTTTCTCGACGACCTCGCAGCACAAGTGAACGCACTACTCAGCATCGAGCTTCCATCGGGGTGAGCAAGAGTGCACGGCATACTCCTGGTAGACAAGCCACGCGGTTGGACATCCCACGACGTGGTGCAATGGGTCCGCACGCGCCTCCGCGTGGAAACGGTCGGTCACGGCGGCACGCTCGACCCGGCCGCCGAAGGGTTGCTCGTTATCGCTGTCGGTATCGCCACGCGCCTCGTCCGACACGCAGCCGATGCGGACAAAAGCTATGTCGCACACATTGTCCTCGGTACCGGGACGACGAGCGACGATCTCGAAGGTGAACCGCTGGCAGCCTCACCGCTATCCCTGTACCGACCCGCGCTCCGAGACGTCCAGTCGGCACTCGCCGAGTTCCTCGGCGAGTACGAACAACAGCCGCCGATCTATTCGGCACTGAAAGTTGGCGGCGTCGCAGCCTACCGGCGTGCCCGGGCTGGTCAGCCAGTGCCGCTCAAACGACGCGTGGTGCGAGTCAACAGCCTACGTCTCGTGCAGTATTCGTATCCGGATCTCATCGTCTCGCTCGACTGCGGGAAGGGATTCTATGTCCGCTCCTTTGCTCGCGACCTCGGTACCCGCTTGGGCACTGGCGCTTACCTGCACGGCCTCGTCCGCACCCGCGTGGGCCGATTTTCGCTCGCTTCCGCCTGGTCGATCGACGAGCTGAATCGTGTGCTCACGCCATCATCCTGGCCACTGATCGCTCGTCACCCGGATGAGTTGGTTGCGGAACTCCCCGTTTTGTTGGTTCCTGAACGGGAACTTCGAGCATGGTATCATGGCGCGCCGGTGCGCTGTTCAGCGAGCAGCTCACCTAGCACCACTGCTCGTGCCTACACCCCAGATGGGAATTGGATCGGACTCGCTCATTTCGACCCTCAAAAGCGATACTGGCAGCCGGTCCTCGTGTATCGCGACGGGTCTGGATGGAGAGGCAAGACGCCCAATGAGGATCATTCGCTCCTGGAGTGACATTCCGCCTGAGCCTCATGTCGTGACCATCGGCAACTTCGATGGTGTCCACCTTGGTCACCAGTACCTCCTCACAGTCGTTCATGAACGCGCAGCGACGCGCGGGCTACCGAGCCTGGCGATTACCTTCGACCCGCCACCTCTCGAAGTTCTCGCACCTGAGCGCGCACCGCAACGCCTCTCCCTCACGGATCAGCGACTTCGCCTCATCCTCGCCTGCGGCATCGATCGCGTGCTTCTCGGGCAGTTCGACCGCTCCTTTGCTGCACTCTCCCCAAAGGAATTCGTCGACCTTCTCGTGCAGTCGACGCACTTGACCACGATCGTCGTCGGGGAGGACTTTCATTTCGGGCGTGGTCGAACGGGAGACCCGGCTCTCTTGCGCGAACTCGGTCGATCTCATGGGTTCGAAGTCGTGGTGCTCCCTCGCCTGAGTGAGCTCAGCGAGACGATCTCGTCGACGAGAATTCGCCAGCTGATCGCCGCCGGTGCAGTGCACGAAGCCGGGACACTGCTCGGTCGGCCGTACGCGCTCACTGGCACGGTCGTCGCTGGCAAGGGGAGAGGATCCCAGTTAGGTTTCCCTACGGCAAATATCGCTGTCGCTGATCGGCTCGTGCTCCCAGGCGACGGAATCTACGCTGCCATCGCTCATCTCTCGGGTAGCTGGTATCCAGCGCTCGCCTATATCGGCAGCCGTCCGACCTTTCCCGGCGCGGGTCACGCTGTCGAGGTCTATCTGATCGACCAGACCTATCCGACTTTGCGAGGCGAGACGATCACGGTGTACTTCATCGAACGGATCCGACCGGATCGCGCATTTCCCGATGCCGAAGCATTGGTCGAACAGATGCGCGACGACGAACGAAACGGGCGAGCTGTGCTTCAGGCAGCGATGGCCGATTGGCCACCACCGCTCGTACAAGCGCTCCACGCAGCCCTGGAAGGAGTCGAGGTGATCGATGGTCCAGGTTCATGAGCGAGAAGCGTTCGTTGATCTGCTCCTCTCGCGCGGCACGGTCGATGTCGTCGTTCGCGAGCACTTGCGTGCCCGGCTGCTCGGCGAGCAGCCGCTCCGCGTCAAGCTCGGGGTCGATCCGACCCGACCAGACATCCACCTCGGTCACTACGCCTGCTTTCGCAAGCTCCGGCAGTTCCAAGCGTTGGGCCATCAGGTCGTCGTCATCATCGGTGACTGGACTGCCCGAATCGGCGATCCCTCCGGGCGCTCGTCCCAGCGGCCGATGCTCACCGCCGAAGAAGTACGAGCCAACGCGGAAACTTATCTCGAGCAATTCTTCAAGGTTGTCGATGTGACGAGGGCCGAGATCGTTTGGCAAAGCAGCTGGTTCGGTAATTTCACGTTGGAGGATGTCATTCGCCTCGCCAGTAAGTACACCGTTGCCAAGCTACTCACGCGCGAGGACTTCGCGAAGCGCTACGAGGAAGGATCGCCCATCTCCATCACCGAGCTTCTCTATCCACTCCTGCAAGCCTACGACTCAGTGGCGATCCAAGCCGACGTCGAAATCGGTGGCACCGACCAGCTCTTCAATCTCCTCGCCGGCCGCGATATCATGCGCGAGTACGGATTGGAACCCCAGGACATCCTCACCGTACCGCTCCTCGTCGGTACGGACGGCCATATGAAGATGAGCAAGAGTTATGGCAACTACATCGCGGTCAATGATCCACCAGAGGAGATGTTTGGCAAGATCATGTCGATTCCCGATCATGTTTTAGGCGACTATTTTCGGCTCCTGACCGACATTCCAGACGAGGAGATCGACCGCATGCTCGTGGAGATGCGCGCGGGACGGCTCAATCCACGCGACGCCAAGGAGCATCTCGCGTTCGTCGTTGTCAGTGACCTGCACTCGCCCGAAGCAGCTGAGCGAGCGCGTGAGCACTTCCACCGAGTACACCGGCTCCGAGAAATCCCCGAGCAGATTCCCGAGGTTCCCGTGCCGGGACGCGCACGTGTTCTCGATTATGTCGTGCTAGCGGGGTTCGCCCGCAGTAACAACGAGGCACGGCGACTCGTCCAGCAGGGCGGGGTCCGCTTGAACGGACGGCGACTCGACGATCCGGAGGAAATGCTGGAACTCCACGAGCCAGTCGTGCTCCAAGTCGGTAAGCGACGATTTGCGCGCCTCCTGCCACGAGCGGAGAGCACGTGATTCAGTGCTCGAACACGACGATGCTTCGCGCGACGCTGCCCGCGAGCATCGCTTCGAATCCGTCGTTGATCTCCTCCAGGCGAAGTCGCCGGGAAATCAGTTCGTCCAGCCGGAGACGACCGAGCCGATACAGCTCGAGGAGTCGGGGGATGTCCCGTGGTAAATTCGCGCTCCCATAGAGTGTTGCCTTGATCGTCTTCTCCGTCCGCAAGAGATCCAAGGGATCCAATGGTACGGTCGTTCCCATCGGCGTGAGCCCCACGATGACCGTGGTACCACCCTTGCGCGTCGCCGCATAGGCCTGTTGGATCGTGTCCGCACGACCGATCACTTCGAAGGCATAGTCCGCACCGCGCCCACCAGTGAGTTCCCGCACCACCTCGACCACGTCCTGTTCCCTCGGATCGATGGTATGGGTGGCCCCGAGCTGACGTGCCCATTCCAGTTTTTGCGGAACGACATCAGCTGCAATCACCGGACCCGCGCCGACCAGGGCAGCACCCTGTACCACGTTGAGTCCGACGCCGCCGCAACCGATCACCAGAACGGTCTCCCCCGCGCGCACACCCGCAGCGAAGAGCACCGCCCCCACACCAGTCGTCACGCCTCAACCCACCAAAGCTGCACGATCCAAGGCGATGTCCGGGGGAAGGGACAATAGACCCTGCTCGGGAACGACCGTGTACTCGGCAAAACAAGAGACCCCGAGAACATGGTGCACATCAGTGCCGTTTCGATGAAAACGCGTCGTGCCGTCGTACATCCGCCCGGTTCGCCGAATCGGATTACTGAAATCGCAGAGAGCTGGACGCCCGTTGAGACAGTAAAAACAATGTCCACAGAACGCACGGAAGACGAACACCACCGGATCCCCGGGTCGGAAACGCGTCACACCCGGCCCCACTGCCTCCACCACTCCTGCCCCCTCATGACCAGGGATTGCCGGGAGAGGCGTCTCCAGATCTCCTTGGATATAGTGCAGGTCACTGTAACACACTCCAGCCGCGACAACGCGGACTAACAGCTCGCCTTCTTTGGGTGCATCGACCTCGAGTTCCCAGATCTCAAGCGGCTTTTTGACCTCCGCCAAGACAGCAGCCCGCGCACGCATCGCTTTCGTTCCTTCCCGCGTTCGATGCCAGTATCGCCCGAATAGGTTCAGGAGTCAATCCGCTCCACAGTCGTGCTCCGGCGGGCCAGGGTTGCACCGGGAGAGCAGGAACGAGGTGCAGGCGCCCAGCTTTCGCATTCCACCAGCAGGCCAAAATCTCCCGTCGATTCTCCCGCTCGTCATCGGATCGAGGAAAAGGCGATGAAGGATCGATGAGCAGCTCTCACTGGCTCGAGGCTCGCTCTTCGTTCAGACTGAGGTCGCTCGAAACGAAACACGGTTGGACCACTTGCGTTCATCGTTCAGTGAGCGAAGATACTCGAGGCGGGACGCTGAGGCGCATCGCTTCCCGGCAACCTACCGGTGACAAGCCAACGACACGCCGAGCACAGGGCGCACGACACGCTCTGAGCCAGCAGAGGGAAACGCCCCTTCATCCCAACTCGTTCCCACCCTGCTCGGCTTTGCTGTTGTCAAGGAATTCGGAGCGGGAGACGGGACTCGAACCCGCGACAACCGGCTTGGAAGGCCGGCACTCTACCAGCTGAGTTACTCCCGCACGGTCGGGGTGAGAGGACTCGAACCTCCGACCTCAGCGTCCCAAACGCCGCGCGCTACCAACTGCGCCACACCCCGATCCGTTTCCAGCCACACAGTATAGCACCTTTTCCTCGCTCGTGCCTACCCACCACGATTCCTTAGTCACCCATCAGCGGCGAGCCGGTTTACCCGAACGTGCATCGCGTTTCCATCCAGAAAGCCGAAGGACGCTCTCGATTCTCTAACGTCGCTGCTGATTATCCCGCGGCCGAGGCGTCTCGTAGGGAGCAGGGATGTACTGTACCGAGGGACGTCGTTGCATCACTTGGGTAGAGCTCCATGAGCTAATACACTTCGTCCGGTACCCCCACTGTGACCGGTAACCCGAGCTGCCGTGCTTCTTCCACATCGATCGGATAGTCATGGGTCCACTGCCCACACGTCAGAACATCAGCGATTTGCTGGGCCTCCTCCTCGCAACGTCCGTTCGCCATGAGAATGTGACGAACTGTCGCATTCACCTGCCGCATCGCTTTCTCGCCGATGTCCGCGAGAATCAAGGTTTGATCGTCGATCGCCGCGACCGGCTTCTCCCGGACGACACGCAGCACTGAAGCAGCCGGATACTGGCCGATCTGCGGATCGACCGGTCCCAGCACGGCATTTTCATCCATCACGATTTCGTCCGCTGCCAAGGCAATCAGCGTGCCACCCGACATGGCATAGTGGGGAACGAAGACCGTGACCTTGCCGCGATGACGAACCAGTGCCGATGCGATCTGCTCCGCAGCTAAAACCAATTCACCCGGCGTATGGACGATGATATCGATCGACATCTCTTGCGGCGTCAACCGGATAGCGCGCAGGACTGCTTCAGCATCGTCGATATCGATGTAGCGTGCCAGAGGAATGCCGAGAAATGAAACCGCCTCTTGCCGGTGGATCAGAGTGATCACCCGGCTACCCCGCCGCTGCTCCAACTGATGGATCAAGCGCAACCGATTCATTTCCAAAAAAGCGGCGCTGCAGATCCAGCGACAGGATCGAAAAGAGGAACAAAAGCCAAAACAGTAGTCCTGTAAACTCCATACAACCCTTGCCTCCGATCGGGATGAGGCATCTCTGGTTCTATTCCCAACCAGCGCCTATACTAGCACCAGGTACGCACGCTGGAAAGGAGACAGCGATGGGCCTCATCTCCCGCATGACGACTTTCGTTAAAGTGAAACTGAGTCGCCTGCTCGATCGTGCCGAAGATCCGCGGGAAACGCTCGATTACGCCTACGAACGGCAACTCGAGCTGCTCCAGCAGGTACGCCGTGGCATCGTCGACGTGACCACCTCTCGCCGGCGTTTGGAGCTCCAGCGCGCCAAGCTGCAGGAATCGCTGGACCGTATGACGGAGCAAGCTCGCCAAGCCCTGAGCGCTGGGCGGGAAGACCTCGCACGCCTGGCTCTGGAACGGAAGGCGATCGCTCAGCAACAGATCGCGGATTTGGATCGCCAGATTCAGACACTCGAACAAGAACAGGCCAAGCTCGAGCAAGCCGAGATGCGTCTCCGCGCCAAGGTGGAGGCCTTCCGCACCCGGAAGGAGGTCATCAAAGCGCAATACTCGGCTGCAGAAGCCCAAGTCAAGATCAACGAGGCAGTCACCGGTATCTCGGAAGAAATGGCTGATGTCGGACTCGCACTGGAACGCGCGGAACAGAAGACCGAGCAATTGCAAGCCCGTGCCTCGGCGATCGACGAACTGCTCACCTCGGGCGCCCTGGAAGACCTCACCGGCACACGCCAAGACGTGGTCGAACGCGAACTAGCTCGCATCTCCGTTTCGTCGTCGGTGGAAGCGGAACTCGCTGCACTCCGCCAGCAATTGGGGCAGGGAGAATCTCCCAAATCGCTTCCAGAGGGAGGACAGCCGTGATCGTTCGTATCCTCACCGAGGGCCAGTATCGGATCGAAAGTAGCCTCTTCGACCGATTGAATGCGCTGGACAACGCGATCGTGGAAGCGGTAGCCGCTGGGGAGGAGGAGCGCTTTCGCACTCTGCTCGCCGAACTCCTCGATCAGGTCCGGCGGCACGGGATTCCTGTCTCCCCGGACGAGTTCGTCGAGTCGGATGTCATTCTGCCGCCACCAGACACGACGATCGAGGAGGCGCGCCAACTCTTCGTTGGCGATGGGCTCATTCCTGGGTGACAGAAAAAGGGATATCCCATAATGCATACCAAAGTTCCGGTCTCCGCTCGATCGGCAACTCGTGCTCCAGTACAGCAGCGAGACGAAGCTCGAGCGCTTCGTCTCGCTGCCGACCTTTCCGCGGTGCAAACGGCGTGAAGGCTCCGAGCTTGTACTGATAGATCCAGAAAAGAGGCTGCCCCTGCTGGTCGTCGAATCGGAAAACCGCTGCTAAAAGCTGTTCCCCAAAGCCATGCTCTGTCAAAATCTGGCTTGCCGCCTGGATCGTGGCGACGAGATCCTCGAAGTCGGGATCCTCGAGAATGACCCAGCGGTAGCGGTAGGAATCGGTCGAGAGCCGGAATCGACTTTGCGTTTCCCTCACAGCGATCCGCAGGAGTTGCTCCAATTCCTCCTGCGCTCGTTCGAAATACACCGACTCGATCGGCTTGAAGACCATGCCAGCCAACCGGCATGGCCGGAAGCCGAGCTGCGCCTCCAGAGGGATCGCAGCGCTCGCGATGGTTAACAGCCCCTCCAACTTCGCCGGCGCCGGTCGCGCTGCGCGTCCCAGCAGGATATCGAGGAATCGTCTCACCGCACCCCCTCGAGTTGCCGCTGCAACTGCTCCAAGCGGCGAACACGCTCCTCCACCGGCGGATGCGTCGACAAGAGCGATGCCAGGCTTTCGCGACTGATCGGCGGGATGATGAAGAACGCAGCCAGCTCCTCCACTTCCCGCAAATCACGACGCGGAATGCGCTTGACCCGGCCATCGATCTTCCACAAAGCAGAAGCAAGCGCCAACGGACGCCCCGTCACGATCCCAGCCATTCGATCAGCCACGAACTCGCGGTAGCGCGAGAGCGCCAAAAGCAGTAACTGCCCGATGATCCAGACCAGCAGAGAGACGACGAAAGCCAGGGCGATCGCGTTGCCGCGCCTTCGATCCGAGCCCCCGCCCGCTCCCCAAAGGAAGAAGCGAAAGACGAGCTGAGCCACAACGACGAAAAACCCAGCGATCGTCATGACGAGCACGTCACGGTTGCGGAGGTGCGCGATCTCATGCGCGATGACGGCCTCGAGTTCCTCTTCGTTCAAGAGTTCGAGGAGTCCGCGGGTCACGACTACCGTCGACGAGGTGAGTCGCTTACCGATGGCGAACGCGTTCGGCACCGGTATCTCGATGATACCGACCCGTACGCGTGGTACCCCGGCGAGTGCCGCCACCCGCTCGACCATCTCTTGAAGTCGCGGCATCTCGCCCGGTCTCAGGATTCTGGCCCCCACGCTCGCCAACGCCAATCGATCAGAGAAGACGAACTGGAACAGCGCCAGGAGCACGGCGATGACGAGCACCGTCGCCGTATCCACCCCGCTCCAAATCAGCGCGGAAAGAAAGAACAGATAGAGCAAGGCCAAACCGGCGAGCACGATCATCATGCGCACCGTTAACCCGGGATCGCGTGCCCAGCGTTCCACGCGTCGCATCGAATACACCATCGTTCGCCTCCCGAGTGCTTTTCCGATCCGCGATTATACTGCCGAGAAGATGCCATACCCGGACGCGTTCTGAGGAGGCACATCGGACGGTCGTAGCACCACGATCGCTCTTTCCGCGTCGAATGTTCGCGCATCGCCGGCGAGTACTCGAGATCGCCGGCGTCTTCTCCAAGCATGGACTGGGGTGGCTGCTCGATCACCTCGGAGTCCCCATTCCTGCCCGACTCCGCCGCGCTCCGCGAGGACCAGAGCTCCCAACTCCAGTCCGTCTCCGCCTCGCCCTCGAGGAACTCGGGCCAACCTTCATCAAGCTCGGACGAATCTTGTCGACCCGCGACGATCTCTTGCCACCAGACTACATCGCTGAACTTGCCCTGCTCCGCGAGCGTGTTCCCCCGATCCCCGCCGAACAGATCATCGCTGAGATCGAGCGAAGTTTCGGAAGACCGCTCGGCGAACTCTTCGCCACCTTCGATCCGAACCCTCTCGCCTCGGCCTCGATCGGTCAAGTCCATGCAGCGACCCCACCGACCGGGACGAGCGTCATCGTGAAAGTCCGCAAACCGGGCATCGCCGAGATGATCGAGGAAGACTTAGCCCTGCTCCGCGAGATCGCCGATTTCGCCAGTCGGCACAGTCCACTCGCCCGCGACTACGATCTCGTTGGTCTCCTCGACGAGTTCGCCTGGACCATACGCAGCGAACTCGACTACCGGCGAGAAGGACGCAACGCCGATCGCTTCCGGACCCTTCTCGTTGATCGGCCAGATATCGTCATTCCCCGCGTCTTTTGGCACCGCACCACCGAGACGGTTCTCACGCTGCGCCGAATCGATGGTATCCCTATCGATCGCATCGAGGAACTCGACCGCGCTCGCATCGATCGCCACGCACTCGAGCTGCAAGCGCCTCGTTTCGTCCTCGACTGTGTCCTCGTTTATGGCTTCTTTCACGCCGACACTCATCCTGGCAACTTCGCCGTTCTCCCCGACGGTCGGCTCGTCGTCTACGACTTCGGAATGGTCGGTCGAGTCGATCCCTTCGTGCGCGCCGAACTCGTTGATGCGCCGCTGGCCTTCATTCGTAACGACTTCGATGCGTTCATCGATAGCCTAGGGCGACTCAGGATCGTCCGGCACGAGGCTGATCGACCAGCACTGCGATGCGAACTCCAGCATCTCGCCGAACGATACTACGGGCTTCGCTCGGTGAGTATCGCTTCGGCGAAGTTATCGCCGACCTCACTCGCTTGATGCGCCGCTGGCGTTTGACGCTTCCCCCTGAACTGAGCCTTCTCGTCAAAACGCTCTCGATGCATGAGGGAGTCGGACAGCGGTTGGATCCCTCTTTTCAACCATTTCTTGTCGCAGACCCGTACGTGCGCCGCTTACTCCTGCAGCGCTGTCACCCCGAGGCGTGGCTCCCTCAGGTAGCCCGCATGCTCGAGGACAGTGCGCGCCAAGCAGTTGGATTTCCGCATCGGATCGATCGCCTGCTTCGCCGACTCGAGCAAGCTGAACACGAAGTGACCAGGCACCGCGCTGAGCTGCCGGACGCGACGCAGCGCTTGAGCGCAATGGTCAACCGACTTATCACCGCCATCTTAGTCGCAGCAGCAGCGATCAGTTTGAGTCTCTTGCTGAACGTCTGGCATCCTGAGAGACTCGTCCCTTGGATCGGCCCCATACTCTTCTTCGGTCTTCTCAGTATCGTCGGTGCGAGTCTGCTACTGGCGTGGCAATGGTGGCGGAATCGCTAATCGACCTGCTCTAAGGTACTGCTTCCGTCTTCCTCGGCGGTATCCGCGAGAAGCGTCTGTTCGTCTAACCGCTCCAAGACGCGGTCCGGATCCTCCCCACGCTCGAGATCCCGCAGGGCACGCTCGAGAGCTGGATCCAGAGGTTCGCCGGCGAGCGCGCTCATCTCCCGCGTCCAGCGTGCGAGTTCCCGGGGATCATGCGTATCCGGCAATTCCGGCAACTCACCGCCTTCGTCGTCCTCCCAACTGGTGGGGAATTCGCTTGCCTCCGGCTCCTCGTTACTCCATTCGACCCTATCCAGCGGCTCCGAACGCTCCGGGTGGCGACGCTGAACCACGATACGCGAGAGCAATCGATCGACTTCCGTCCCGCCACAGTGCGGGCACGGACCTGGATCACCCGCTGTGGCGATCGAACGGAACAACTTGGTGAATCGACGTCGGCACCGTCGGCAACGATACTCATAGAGCGGCATCGCTTCTCCCCGCTTCGATATCTTCCACGAGGGCTCTCACTGTGACGATGCTTAGGTCTCCTGCTGTTGCTCCGCTCGATAGGGCACTGGCTCGAGGCGTGCGAGCCAGGAAAGCACGACGAGCCCCACGAGTCCACCGATCACCAACGTAATGAACTTGTAGACAGGTGCCGGCATCACCAGTGCCAAAACTCCGAACGCTCCGGAAATCGTGACGAAAGCCAGGGCGATCCGGCGCTGCGACCACCCCAGGTCGAGCAACCTGTGGTGGAGGTGTCCCCGGTCAGCCTCCAGTGGCGAGCGCCCATTCCACAATCGATAGACGATCAGCCAGGCGACATCCAGGATCGGAACCCACAAGACGAGAAGCGCGGTGGCGATCTTCGCTCCCCCGATGATGCTCAGGACCGCCAACACGTACCCGAGCAGCATCGCTCCCGAATCACCCATCATGATCCGCGCGGGATGCCAGTTGTAGAGGAGGAAACCAACCACACTCCCAGCCAGCGCAGCCGCCAAGAGTGAAATCGTGAACTGCGGATTTCCCGCCGGGCGGAAGAAGGTGTGGACAAACATCACCAGTGCAGCGATCAGTGTGACAGAGCCAGCGAGACCGTCCAACCCGTCCAGAAAATTGACTGTATTCAGCATACCGACGACCCAAAACAACGTGAAAGGCACGGCGAGAGCCAGAGGCAGGACGACCACACCGCCGAACGGACTATTGAATTGCTCGATAACCAGTCCATGCTCCACCCCCCGCAAGCGCGGCAAAACTACGATCAGAGCACCGGTTCCCTGCCAGAGCAGTTTCGCCAGCGGAGAGAGACCTAAGAGATCATCGTACAGGTGCGCTCCCAAGATGATCGTCGCTCCCAATACCAGAAGGAGAATTCGTTCGATCTCCTGTGGAAACCGATCCACCGGGAGTGCAAATGTCGCTGCTAATCCACTCAAAAAGCCCAAGAAAATCGCCAAGCCCCCGATACGAGGAACTGGTCGGCGGTGGACCCAGCGTGCCTCCGTTGGGTAGGCGAGGAGATCGAAGCGCTCAGCGACCCGGATGACGCGCGGAATCGTCGCTCCACAGACGACAGCTGCGACCAGTGCCGTGATGATCGCAATGATCGCGCGCTCGATCGTCATGAGCGTCGCCTGTTCCGTGTCGCTCAAACAGTACCGTCATCGACGCCAGTTCGTCCTTCTATGGTAACGCCGGGAACCGGGAATCGGGAAACCAGCTCGGCGACTTCAGCACGCACTCGCGCCTTGACCGATTCGTCGTCAGGTGCACGCAACACGTCGGCGATCCAGCGGGCAGTCAGGCGCATCTCGTTCGGGCCGAAACCGCGCGTCGTCATCGCTGGCGTCCCCAGCCTGATACCACTGGCTTGCGTCGGCGGTTTCGGGTCGTTCGGGATCGTGTTTTTGTTGACGGTGATACCCACCTCGTCGAGCACCCGTTCGGCCTTCCGACCAGAGAGTCCATGCGAGCGAAGGTCGACCAGCAGGAGATGATTGTCGGTCCCTCCCGAAACGAGGCGGAACCCTTCCGCCTGCAACGTTTCCGCCAACACCCGCGCATTCTCCAGCACGCGCTCGATGTAGGTCCGGAACGTCGGGCGCAAAGCCTCGCCCAAGACGACCGCTTTCCCAGCAATGACATGCATGAGCGGCCCGCCCTGTGTTCCGGGGAACACTGCCTTGTCGACTGCTTCAGCGAACTCCGCATCGCACATGATCATTCCCCCACGTGGTCCCCGCAGCGTCTTGTGCGTCGTGGTCGTGACGAGCTGGGCGACACCGATGGGAGACGGATGCAAGCCAACCGCCACGAGACCGGCGATGTGCGCGATGTCGGCCATCAGGATCGCTCCCACGTCGTCGGCGATCTCGCGCAACCGTGCAAAGTCGATCACTCGCGGATACGCACTCGCTCCGGAAATGATCAGCTTGGGTCGTATTTCGCGCGCGATATGCCAAACCGCGTCATAGTCGATCCGCTCGGTCTCCGGATCGACCCCGTAGAAAGCCACCTCGAACCATCGACCTGAGAGATTGACCTTCGCGCCATGCGTCAGATGACCGCCATGCTGCAGGCTCATTCCGAGGATCCGGTCACCTGGCTGCAAAACGGCGAAGAAAGCAGCCATGTTCGCCTGTGCGCCCGAATGAGGCTGAACATTGACGTGTGGCGCACCGAACAACCGCTTCGCGCGCTGGATCGCGAGTTCCTCCACACGATCGACACACTCGCATCCGCCATAATAGCGACGTCCAGGATACCCTTCCGCATATTTATTGGTCAGCACGGAACCAACCGCCGCCAGGACCGCCGGACTGGTGAAGTTCTCCGATGCGATCAGCTCGATCGTCCGGCTTTGCCGCCGCTCCTCGCACGCGATCGCTTCGGCGACCTCGAAATCCCACTCCCACAACCGCTCGTCCATCTGGCTCTACGATCCTTTCGCTGCTCTACGATCGACCAGCCTTGCCACGCTCCCACGCAGGTGCCGAACGCTCGCGCTCCCGGAAGACGAGCTCGATCGGCGTGCCGAGAAAACCGTAGCGCTCCCTAATTCGGTTTTCGAGATAGCGCTTGTAGGAGAAGTGAACGAGCTGCGGACGATTGCAAAAGAACACGAAGGTAGGCGGATTCACTTTCGGCTGCGTCACATAATAGAACTTGACCCACTTCCCCGGTCGTGTCGGGGGTGGATGATGGGCAATCGCCTCCCGTAATAGTTGGTTCAGTTCTGCTGTCGGTATACGCTGTGACCGCTCGGCCACGACCACCAGCGCCAGATCCACGACGTGCTCGACATTCCTACCAGTCAATGCCGAAACGAAGGCGAGCGGAGCCCAGGGCATGAAGTGAAACGCTTCCCGCGCATCCTCCTCGAACGCTTCGCGCGCTCCCTCCCCCTCCATGTGCTCGAAAAGATCCCACTTGTTGATGGCGACCACGATTCCCTTCTTGGCATCGAGCACCTTGCCAGCTACAGCTTGGTCTTGATGCGTGAAGGGTTCCGTCGCGTCGACCACCAGGATCGCCACGTCTGACCGCTCGATTGCCCGTTCTGCTCGCAGGATGCTGTAGCGCTCGATGCCTCGTTCGATTCGACCAGGACGCCGGATACCCGCCGTGTCGATGAGGACGATCGGCTGTCCTTTCCAAACCAACTCGGTATCCACCGCATCGCGCGTCGTGCCAGGAATAGGCGAGACGATCTGACGCGGCTGACCGAGAATCGCATTGAGCAGAGCCGATTTTCCAACGTTCGGCCGTCCCACGATCGCGATCTTCGGTGCCTCCGCCTCGGCAGTTCCGTCCTCTTCACGTCGGGGGAGACGTTCGGCGATCGCGTCGAGTAGATCGGCGATACCCCGTCCGTGGAGCGCCGACACGGGAATCGGGTCACCGAGCCCCAGCTCATAGAATTGCACCGCATTGAACTCGCGTTCCCGCGATTCCGCCTTGTTCGCCACGAGGAGGATCGGCTTATCGGTTCGCCGCAGGAAATCGGCGACCTCCCAGTCACCGGCAGTCGGTCCCGCTGACGCATCGACGACGAAGATCACCAGATCGGCCTCTGCGATAGCGAGTTCAGCCTGTGCCTTCGTCGCTTCGACGAGTTCGCGTTCGCTGGAGCGCTCGATTTCCTCCTCGGTCAGAAGACCGCCGGTATCGAACAGGCCGAAGCGCAGATCATTCCATTCGATGATCCCATAGTTCCGATCACGCGTCGTGCCGGGGACCTCCTCGACGATCGCCCGTCGCTGGCGAAGGAGCCGGTTGAACAGCGTCGACTTTCCGACGTTCGGGCGCCCGACGATCGCCACCTGCGGTAAAGGCATTCCCCGCTCCCCTACGCAAAAACCCGAGCACCTCGCACCGAGTGCTCGGGTTCCATTGTGCCCCAACGATCTCGTCTCTGCCGACTCAGGCGGTCGCCTCGCGGAGCGCCTCGACGAGCCGATCGATCTGTTCCCGCGTCGTCAGTTCAGTCGCACACAACAGCATCAGGTCCTGCTGCTCGGGAACCAAGTCACCCAGTACGAGCCCGCCGATGATTCCTCGTTCGAGGAGGAACGCGTTGATCTCGCGTGGATCGCGCGGGCAACGTACCGCGAACTCATTGAAGAAGGGACCATCTCCAATGACGTTCCAAGCGGGAAGGTCGGCGATCCGCTCGGCCAGGTAATGCGCCTTGTGGTAACAGAGCTCAGCGACTTTGCGCAGACCCTGCTTTCCAAGCGTCGAGAGATAGACGGTCGCCGCCAGGGCCATGAGTCCCTGATTCGTACAGATATTCGATGTCGCCTTTTCGCGTCGGATATGCTGCTCGCGCGTCTGCAACACCATCACGAATCCGCGTTTCCCCTCCCGGTCGGCCGTCGCCCCGATCAACCGGCCCGGAAGATGGCGCACGAGCTCCATCCGGGTTGCCAGAATCCCCAACGCTGGCCCACCGAACGATTGAGGGATTCCCAAGCATTGTCCCTCGCCGGTCACGACATCAGCCCCCAGCTCACCAGGAGGCTGCAGCAGGCCCAGTGCGATCGGATAGGCCGAAACGACCAGTCGGGCACCGACCGCGTGCGCTCGCTCGGCGTAGCCAGCGAGATCCTCGATGCGACCGTAGAAGTTCGGATACTGTACGACGAGGCAAGCCGTTTCATCATCGAGATACTGCGCCACATCATTTGGCTGGAGCCGAAGCGTCTCCGGTATCGAGACCTCGACGATGGAGACCGGTAGCCCTCTCGTGTAGGTACGGAGAACACTTCGGTAGTGAGGATGGACGGTCCCGGCGACGACGATCTTGTTTCGCCCGCGTGGCGGCGAGACGCACAAGAGTGCCCCCTCGGCGAGCGCCGTGGCTCCGTCGTACATGGAGGCATTGCTGACTTCCATCCCAGTGAGGAGACAGATCAGCGACTGGAACTCATAGATAGCCTGGAGCGTTCCCTGCGATACCTCAGATTGGTACGGCGTGTACGCGCTATAGAATTCGCCTCTCCAGAGAATCTGCTGAACGACAGCTGGAACATAGTGGTTGTACGATCCAGCGCCGAGAAAACTCGCTGTCGTCGCAGTCGAGAAATTCTGCATCGACCACTCGAGAAGTTCTCGGTAGATCTCCGCTTCCGAGATGGCTAGAGGCAAATCGAGTTGGGGAAAGCGATACGAGGCAGGGATCGCCGCGAACAACTCCTCGAGCCGTTCGACGCCGATCTCCTGCAGCATTCTCGCCCGATCGTCAGCTGTGTGTGGCGAGAAGACCATTGGCCCTCACTCCATTCGAGTTACTCGGCAGTTATGCCATCGCTGCAGTTTCCGTCAAGAACTGGCGATACGCCGCTGCATCCATCAATCGCTCCAGTTCCTCCGCGGCGGACAGCCTTATCTTGGCCAGCCATGCCTCGTCGTAGGGACTCTTATTCACCAACTCCGGCGAGTCCACCACCGACCGGTTCACTTCGACGACCTCGCCGGACACCGGAGCATAGATGTCGGCCGCGGCCTTGACCGACTCGATCACTCCCATCGACTCACCCTGCTTGACGACGGTCCCCGGCTCCGGAAGCTCGAGGTAGGTGATGTCCCCGAGTTCGGACTGCGCAAAATCCGTCACGCCAACGACTGCCACGTCCCCCTCGACACGCACCCACTCGTGAGTCCGAGTATAGCGCAAACCCTCACGTACTTCAGCCATCGCTCTCGCTCCTTCCCTTTCCTTCTACGAATGAGACGTCGAGCTCCTGGGTCGCCGATAGAAGGGCGTTCGCACCTGTACCGCTCGCACGTCCCGACCCCGGATCACCAGGGACAGCTCACGGCCGATACCGGCCGCCCTCCGGTCGACGAGCGCGAGCCCGATCGATTTCGCGAGCGTTGGCGAGTTTGTCCCACTGGTTACGTAACCGACACGCTCGCCCTCCTGCCGTACTTCGTAACCGGTGCGCGGAATACCACCACGCTCCACCAACTCGAACCCCACCAGTCGCCGGGGTGGCCCTTCCTGCCGCTGACGCTCCAGCGCCTCCCGTCCGATGAAGGGGCCCTTGTCGAACTTGACAACCCAGCCCAAGCCAGCCTCCAGCGGCGTGATCTCTGCTGAGAGGTCATTGCCATACAGCGGTAAGCAGGCCTCGAGGCGGAGCGTATCGCGCGCTCCTAGTCCGACGGGTACGATCCCGTCCGGTTCCCCACCTTCCAGCAAGCGATCCCACAAATCTCCGACATGGTCGATCGGAAAGTACAGCTCGAATCCGTCTTCGCCGGTGTAACCGGTTCGAGCGATCAAGGTCGGCACTCCGGCAACAGTGGAGACGATCGCGTCGAACGACTGCACGGCGGACAGATCAGCTGGGGTCAGTCGTTGCAGAATCGCTTCCGACTTCGGTCCCTGCAGGGCGAGCATACCAGTCGAGGCGGACACATCTTCGATCTCGACTCGCCATTCCACGCGTTCCGCGCGATGCTCGAGCAACCAGGCTACATCTTTTTCGGTATTCGCCGCATTGACGACGACGAGGTACTCCTCACGATCGGGGCGCCGATAAATCATGATGTCGTCGACCACACCCCCGTGCGGATACAACAGAATGGAATACTGAGCCCGCCCCGGTCGAAGCGCCGCGACATCATTGGGAGTCAGCCACTGCAGGAAAGCTTGCGCATCGGATCCCCGGACAACGACTTGCCCCATATGGCCGAGATCAAACAATCCGGCACGACTCCGCACAGCCAGATGCTCGGCGACGATTCCAGTGTACTGCACGGGCATCAACCAACCAGCGAACTCGATGAAGCGAGCTCCCAAGGACCGATGGCGCTCGTACAAGGGGGTAACTTTCGCTGCCACTGGTTATTCCTCTTCCCTTCCCGACCCGACCTCCGCGCCGAGTGTAGGGAGACCCAACGGCCAGGTCAAGAAGATGCTCGATCAGGAACCCACGACTCTTCGCGGCCTTCGGCAAGGTGTCGCCACCCTACCGTGTGTTCACCTGATTCTCGCCCCACCATGCGTCAGCACTGACGTGCGGCAACAACCGCGACCGTGGCCGTTTCTTTGTCAGACGTCGGATGATCCTCCAAGGGCGTCGCGCGACGTCGCAAGAGCCGTTCAGGCGGGACAGGAACCGGGTAACGCCCAGTGAGGCAGGCAGCACAAAACCGCTCCCGCGGCAAACCGATCGCTCGGAACAGCCCCTCGAGCGAAAGATATCCGATCGAGTCTGCCCCGATCGCTCGCCCGATCTCTTCGACCGAGAGATGCGCGGCGATCAGTTCCTCGCGTGTCGCCATGTCGACACCCAGATAGCACGGCCAACGGATGGGTGGCGAGTGCACCCGCATATGGACCTCACGCGCCCCGTTCTGCCGCAGCAGTTCCACGATCGGCCGGCTGGTAGTACCCCGTACGATCGTATCGTCGACGAGGACGACACGCTTCCCTTCGAGTACTTCTGGCAACGCATTGAACTTCAGTCTGACCCCTTGCTCACGCAGACGCTGGTCAGGTTGAATGAACGTACGACCGATGTACCGGTTCTTGATCAGCGCCTCGGCATACGGGATCCCCGATGCCAAGGCATACCCGATCGCCGCCGGTACCGCCGAATCTGGCAATGGGACGACGAGGTCGGCATCGGCCGGATACTCCCGCCACAGCTCCGCGCCCATTCGCTGCCGCACCACATGCAAGCGCTGGCCCATGATCGCGCTGTCCGGTCGCGCGAAATAGATGAACTCGAAAACGCACATCGCTTGCTCCGGGCCGGCTGTCGGATCAGGATACGCGTGAAGTCCCGCCTCGTCGATCACGACGATTTCACCCGGCTCGATCTCGCGGACGAACTCGGCACCGATCGTCGCCAGGGCGCACGTCTCCGAGGCAACTACCCACCCCCCTTCTAATCGTCCGAGACAAAGCGGACGGATACCCAGCGGATCGCGAACCGCGATGAGTGCCTCGCGCGTGAGAATCGCGAGGCTATACGCGCCGACCATTTTCTCCATTGCTGCCCGGATCCGCTCGACCCAATTTCGCCCCGGTGCTCGGACGATCGCCCAGGCAAGTGCCTCCGTATCCGTCGTACTCTCCAACGCGATGCCTTCGGCCAAGAGTTCAGCTCGCAACTGGTCGCCGTTGACGAGGTTACCGTTGTGCGAAACGGCGAGGACTCGCTCACCAGCACCGACGAGGAACGGACCAGCGTTAATCGGAACACTGCTCCCCGTCGTCGAGTAACGCGTATGTCCGATCGCGATATGCCCCGGTAAACGCCGCAAATCCTCTTCGGTGAAGGCACTGCTCACCAGACCCATGCGCCGGTGCAGGAAGAGCGAACGACCATCGCTCGTCGCGATACCAGCGCTCTCCTGCCCGCGATGCTGCAGCGCATAAAGGCCGAAGAAGGTCAAGCGGGCTGCTTCAGCTTCCGGAGCAAAAACCCCAAAAACCCCGCACGCTTCGCGTGGACCACGGTACTCTTCCACGCAGCACCTCGCTCGCGACACATTTCGCCACGAGTCCAGTCTACCACGTCTCGATCGGAATTCACGCCGATTCCACTAAGCCGGTCGTCCACTGCTCGATAAGCTCGCTGAGCGGCTGATCGACCAGCTCACCGACGACGAAGCGATCTCCACCCGTCCGCCCCAATTCCTGTACCGGTACCCCGTGGACCCGTGCCAGCCCCAGCAATGCTCCTTCGGCCCCCTCAGCAACTTGAACGATCACGCGCGATGCGCTCTCTCCGAAGAGCGCCCGGTCCAATCGCCCATTGGCGGCGATGAGTGACTCAGTGGTAAAGCGACCGCCGATCCGTCCGACCATGCAGGATTCGGCCAGTGCGATGAGCAAGCCTCCCTCGCTGCAGTCGTGGGCAGCCAGGACGATTCCACGAGCGATCCCTTCCCGCACGCATGCTTGAACTCGTCGCTCCAGTTCCAGATCGAGCGGCGGTGGGGCACCGGCAACCAGTCCATGACGTTGGGCGAGGAACTCGGAACCGCCGAGCGTCGCCAGCTCTGAACCGAGCAGAAAGACTTTTCCCTCACCTCTAAACCCCATACCGACACACCGCCGCACGTCGGCCAGCCGACCGACGATCCCAACGACCGGCGTAGGAGGGATGGATCGCCCTTCCGTTTCGTTGTAGAGACTGACATTTCCACTCACGACGGGAATACCGAGTACAGTACAGGCCTCCGCCATTCCTTCGATGGCCTGAACGAGCTGGTAATAGATCTCCGGCCGCTCGGGATTACCGAAGTTGAGACAATCGGTAATCGCCAGCGGCTCTGCTCCGACACAGCTGACATTCCTCGCTGCCTCAGCGACCGCGTGCATGGTACCGAGCCGAGGGTCGAGCAGGCAATAGCGGGGATTGCAGTCTGTTTTCAGCGCGATCCCGAATCGTTGCCCTTTGACCCGGAGCACTGCCGCATCGGCCGCACCAGGCGGCAGCACTGTGTTGGTGAGAATCGTGTGGTCATACTTACGATAGATCGGCCGACGCGACGCGATAGTGGGCGATCGAAGCAGTGCCGCGAGCATTTCGGCTACTTCGGCGGGCTGAAGATCGGGTAGCGCATCCGGATCGAAGGCACGACGCTCCCTAATCTCACCTGCTTCGCGAGCTTCGCGGACATAAGTTAGGCAAGCGTCGGTGAGAAGCCAGACCGGCAGCTCAGCAACAACTTGCCCGTCCTCGAGCACCCGGAGCAGTCCATCATCCGTCACCCGGCCGATGACGACCGCATGGAGTTCCCAGCGCCGGAAGATCGCGAGCACACGGTCGATTCCCTCAGGATCGACGACCAGGAGCATCCGTTCCTGACTCTCGGAGAGCATCACCTCGTACGGCGTCATTCCGGTCTCCCGGCGCGGTACGAGTGCCACATCGAGCTCGATCCCTGTCCCACCGCGTGCCGCGATTTCCGCACTCGCACTGGTCAGGCCCGCCGCGCCGAGATCCTGCATCGCGACCACCGCATCAGTCTCCAGCACTTCCAGGCACGCTTCGAGCAGGAGCTTCTCCAAAAATGGGTTACCGACCTGGACGACCCCTCGATGCGAGCGTTCAGGATCCTCGACCGATGCAAAGGTCGCGCCGTGAATGCCGTCCCGTCCGGTGTCTGCCCCGACCAGGACAACCAGATTGCCTGGTCCGGTCGCACGCGCCCGGATCAGCGCCGAGCGTTCAGCGATGCCGACACACATCGCATTGACCAAGGGATTCTGCCGGTACTCGGGCGCGAAGAAGACATCCCCTGCCACGGTCGGAATACCGAGGCAGTTCCCGTACCAGCCAATACCTCCGACAACGCCGTGGAAAAGATATTGTTGACGCGGCTCTTCCAGCGGTCCGAAGCGGAGCGAATCCGCCAATGCGATCGGTCGTGCTCCCATAGCAAAGATGTCGCGGACAATCCCTCCGACGCCGGTCGCCGCTCCCTGAAACGGCTCGACCGCGGTAGGGTGGTTGTGAGACTCGATCTTGAGCACGACCACCAACCCATCACCGAGTTCGACTGCTCCCGCGTTCTCTCCCGGCCCTTGCACGACATGTGGCCCGCTCGTCGGCAGTTTGCGGAGCAGCGGCCGGGAATGCTTGTAGCCACAATGCTCACTCCACAGCGCACCGATCATGCCGAGTTCGATGAGGTTCGGCTCTCGTCCGAGTAGCGCGATCGCACGCGCGTACTCCTCCTCGGTCAGTGCGACCTCACGCAAGATCTCCGGAGCAATCGGCATCGCCTCACCGACCCTTTGTCGTCTTCCCGTCCTTCAGCGCGGGCCGTGTGCCACCTCGAGACCGACTGACAAGACAGAGGCCAGGATTCGTAGCCCGTCGTCACCACCAACGAAGCGGTTGTACGCGCGCTCCGGATGCGGCATCAGTCCGACGACGTTTCCCCGCTCATTGCACACGCCGGCGATGTTCGCCACCGAACCGTTCGGATTCGCATCAGCCGTCGGCGAGCCATCCGCATCGACATAGCGGAAGACGACTTGCCCATTCGCCTCGAGCGCGACGAGTTGCTCCGCCTCGACGTAGTAACGGCCCTCACCGTGCGCAATCGGCAGACGCAACAGTGTTCCCGGCGCGAGCTGGCTCGTCCATGGTGTGCGGGTCTGCTCCACACGCACCCACACCCAGTCGCAGACGAATTCCAGGGATGCGTTGCGCAAGAGTGCACCGGGCAACAGACGCGCCTCGGTCAAGATCTGGAAACCGTTGCAGATTCCGAGGATCGGTTTCCCTGCCTCAGCTTCCCGCGCAACGGCTGACATGACCGGAGCGAAACGCGCCAAAGCTCCTGCGCGTAAGTAGTCACCGTAGGAAAAGCCACCCGGAATGATGATGCAATCGAAGCGAGAGAGATCCATTTCGGTGTACCAAACCAGCTCCGCTGCATGTCCCAGGCCGAGCCGTATCGCCATCAACGCATCGTGATCACCATTACTTCCCGGAAAGGTCACGACCGCGAACCGCATCGATCCCCCTCGCGACGATCAGGCCGGTTCGAGACTGAACCGGTATTGCTCGACGACCGGGTTAGCCAGCAATTGGTCGCACATCAGGCCAACGCGCTCTTCTGCCGTTTTCCGATCGGGTGCCCTCAGCCACATTTGGACATAGCGACCGACTCTGACGTCTTCGACTTCCGTATAGTCCAGGCGCCGCAAGCCATCGCGCACCGCTAACCCCTGCGGGTCATTCACGCCCGGACGGAGGGAAATGAAGACCTCAGCTCGCCACCGTGTGCCTTCGTTCACGTCCACTTACCCTTCTTCCGTTTCCAAGTACGGGACCGGTTGGCCCGTCAACCGCCGGTACGCCTCCCGATACTTCTCCGCTGTTTTCTCTACGACATCGGCGGGAAGTCGAGGTGCTGGCGGTTGCTTGTTCCAGCCGATGGTCGTCAGCCAGTCACGGACGAACTGTTTGTCGAAGGACGGCTGTGGGCGTCCGGGCTGATACCGCTCGGCATCCCAGAAGCGAGAGCTGTCCGGTGTCAAGAGTTCATCGATCACCGCGAGTTCCCCATCGATCCAGCCGAACTCGATCTTGGTATCCGCGATGATCACCCCACGCTCGCGAGCATATTTCTCAGCAACTCGATAGATCCAAAGCGTGCGCTCACGGAGCTCTCGGGCAAGCTCAGACCCGACACGCTTGACCAATCGCTCGAAGCTGATGTTCTCGTCGTGACCCCCGTCCACCTTGATGGCCGGCGTAAAGATCGGCTCCGCTAGCTGTTCGCTTTCGCGCATGCCCAGCGGAAGACGAATCCCGGCAACGCAGCCGGTCTCCCGATATTCCTGCCATGCTGATCCAGCCAGATACCCCCGAGCGACACATTCGATGTCGATTCGCTCTGCCTTGCGAACGACCATAGAGCGTCCCGCTAACATTCGTCGGTACCGGTCGACGATCGCGGGCAACTCGGTCGTGACGAAGTGCGTCCGCAACCGGTCACCGAACCAGCGGAACCAAAACACCGACAGTTGTGTCAATACGATACCCTTACCAGGGATACCATCGGGAAGAATCACATCGAAGGCCGAGAGACGGTCTGTGGCGACCAGCAGCAAGCAGTCGCCGAGATCGAAGACCTCGCGCACTTTCCCACGCCGGTACACCGGCAGTTCCGGGATATCCACATGAAGAACCACGTCTCGTTCTGTCACGCGACAGTCGCTCCCGCTGGTTCATCGATCGGCAACCCGACGCGCCGGAAGGCTTCGTCGACGTAGCGGAGATACGGCTCGAGGTCGAAGATAGCCTCGACTTGCTCTGGGGAAAGGACCTGCCGTACCTCGTCATCCCGTTCGAACAGCGAGCGCAAGTGCACCTCTTCCTCCCAGGCGCGACGGGCCAGTCGCTGTACCAGCCGGTAGGCACGTTGTCGATCCATTCCTGCCTGCACGAGCGCGAGCATCGCACGCTGCGAAAAGATCGCCCCGTGCGTCAGATCGAGGTTGCGCCGCATCCGTTCCGGATACACCACCCAATCGCGCACCAGATGGGTCATCGAATTCAACATAAAGTCCAGGACAATGCACGCATCCGGCAGGATCACACGCTCGACCGAGCTGTGACTGATGTCGCGCTCATGCCAGAGAACCACGTTCTCCAGCGCCGCTGAGACATAACTCCGGAGGAGACGAGCCAGTCCTGACAGGCGTTCGCTCTCGTGCGGATTCCGTTTATGCGGCATCGCCGAGGAGCCCATGTTCTGCGGATCGAACGGTTCCTCGAGTTCCCGCACTTCTGTCCGTTGCAGGTGCCGGATCTCAGTCGCGAAGCGATCGATCGTCGCACCGATACCGGCCAGCGCCGCAACGAATGCTGCATGGCGATCTCGGCCGACAACTTGCGTGGAGACTGGATCGACGCGCAAGCCGAGGCGAGTCAGGACCGCTTCCTCGATTTGCGGCGGAACATGCGCGTGCGTGCCGACCGCTCCTGAGATCTTCCCGACGCGGACGTCCTCGCGTGCATGCTGGAGTCGTTCATGCTGGCGCTGCAATTCCGCATACCATCCAGCCAGCTTGAATCCCAACGTGATCGGTTCGGCATGGACACCATGGGTCCGGCCGATCATGACCGTCCGGCGATGACGCACCGCCTGCTCGCCGACCACATCCAAGAGCGTCTCCAGATCAGCCAGGAGGAGGTCACTGGCTTCCACCAATTGCAACGCCAGCGCCGTATCGATGACGTCGGAACTCGTGAGGCCGAGGTGGAAAAAGCGGCCTGCTTCCTCACCGATCGACTCGACCGTCGCCCGGATGAAGGCGATCACATCGTGATCGACCTCGGCCTCGATCTCCCGCATCCGAGCCAAGTCGCAGCGTGCACCGCGGATCCGCTCCAGTGCCTCGCTCGGAACCAACCCTGCCTCGGCCCACGCCTCCGCGACCGCGATCTCGACACGCAACCACAGCTCGATCTTGTGTTCCTCGCTCCAGATCCGCCCCATTTCTGGGCGGGTATAGCGTGAAATCATCGTCGCTCTTCACCCATCTCGCTCGGACAGCCAAGTCAACCGTGCCGACCGGGGTGGTTCGGGAGTTCCAGCCGCGCAAGAACGCACACCTCGCACCGCGTCGGCGCGATCCGCTCGAAGTATACCCTTCCTGGCCCCACAACCGATCGCTATCTCAGCCGCTCGACGCAACCCTACCGACCATCAGAACAGCTTGCGTCCACGCGCTTGCCGCTCGAAGCGTGCTATGGTACAGTCGGTCTGTTCGGGGGCGCGAGGAGCGGGATCGGATGTCGTCGGATGGAGTAGCGCCAGGACTCGTCGCGGGGGAGACGAGTCGACGAGGTGGAGGTCGATCGAGGCATTCGGCGGATGGCCTCCCGGCTCGCACGGTCGTGACGGTGAGAGCAAAACCGGTGGGTAACCGCCGGGACAAAGGCTCACCGATGTGCCCCGCTCCCGACAGCTGACGAGCACGCGTCAACTGTCGAATCGCTCCCCCTGAGAACAGTTACGCAATAGGGCGCCATACCTCTCGAGATGGCGCCGCCGAGGCTTCCTTTGGGCGCTGGCCGAAGGAGGGAAGGTCCTGCATGTGCGGAATCTTCGGTTTCGTCGCTCCGCAACCGCTCCCTGCTTCGCTCGTCATCGACGCACTGCGGACGCTAGAGTACCGTGGGTACGACTCCTGGGGAATCGCCTTTCTGGATGGTGACCTGGCCCGAGAACGGATCGCCGTGCTCAAGCGAGCTGGGCGTATTCCGGCGAGCACGCCAAACCTGCCCGATACGGTGATCGCACTCGGCCACACGCGGTGGGCGACCCATGGTGGAGTCACGGACGAGAACGCGCATCCCCACCTTGACTGCACCGGTACCCTCGCGATCGTCCATAACGGCATCATCGAAAATTATCTTCCGCTGCGTCGGGCACTCGAGCGATCTGGTCACCGCTTTCGGAGTAGCACCGACAGCGAGATCTTCGCGCATCTCCTCGAAGACACCATCGCCAGCATCGAGGAGCACCATCCCAGTGCATTGGACGATATCCCCACTCTGGTCGAGGCAGTTCGACATGCGTTCAATCAAGTCCGCGGTCTCAATGCACTCATCGCGTTGCATCGCCCGACGCGACAACTTGTTGCCGTCAAATCAACTTCGCCGCTCGTTCTCGGGCATGGTCCAGCCGGAACGTTCGTCGCCTCCGATGCCGTCGCTCTCGTCGGCTGTACCGACCGGATCCATTACCTTCGGGACGACGAGATCGCTCTGCTCGATCACCAGGGTCTCCAGCTCTTCGATCGATGCACCGGACAGCGCCGGTCAGCCCGCTGGGAGCCGCTCACGCTCCGCCCCGCCGATACGTCACTCGGTGGCTATCCGCACTACCTGATCAAGGAGATTCACGAACAGCCGCGAGTCCTCGCACGGATCGCCCGGGAGCGCCTGGACGGTGCACGACAGCTGGCTGATCTCATTCGTTATTCGTATGGGACATTCCTGGTCGGGTGCGGTACCGCTGGCTACGCCGCGCTCTGCGGGAGTTATCTCTTTTCGCGCATTGCGCGCCGCCACGTCAATGCGGTCATTGCGTCCGAATTCAAGTATCAGGAACATTTCTTGACCGATCGATCGCTCGTCATTGCGCTTACCCAGAGCGGTGAGACGATCGATGTGATCGAAGCGGTCCACGCCGCCAAGCGGCGTGGAGCCACCGTTGCCGCTCTGGTCAATGTGACCGGCTCCACTGTCGCTCGGCTCGCCGACTTCACCATTCCACTCTCGGCCGGCCCTGAACAGAGTGTTCTGTCGACCAAAGCCTACACAGCGAAGCTCGCCATCCTGCTGCTGACCGCACACTTCCTCAATGGGAGCGAGCATGTAGGACTCGATACATTGTGGCGCGCGATCGAGGGTATGGAGATGGCCCTCGCACCAGCGACACTGGACCGCATCCGGGCTATCGCCGATCGCCTCGTTGACGCGCAACACTGCTATGTGATCGGTCGGGGACTCTCCTACCCCACCGCGCTCGAGGCCGCACTCAAGATCAAGGAAGTGACCTACATTCATGCCGAAGGCTTTGCCGGGGGAGAACTCAAGCACGGTGTCATTGCGCTCATCGAGGATGGGAGTCCCTGCCTCGTCTTCTCGCCACTCGACGAAACGAGGGCAGATATTCTCTCTGGTGCGATGGAAGTTCGCAGTCGCGGCGGATGGGTCATCGGCATCTCTCCAGAACCTGACGAAGCTTTTCATGTCCACATTCCGGTCGCCGATGTGGGCGATGCCTCCCCACTGGTCTCGATCGTGCCAGCACAACTCCTCGCCTACGAGCTGGCAGTGCGGCGCGGCCTGGATCCGGATAAACCACGGAATCTCGCCAAGAGCGTGACCGTCAAGTGAGGCGAGAATGATTCTGGTCGACACGCATTGTCATCTCGACCTCCCCGACTTCGACAACGATCGGCCACTCGTGATCGAGCGGGCCCGCGACGCTGGCGTCCAGGGATTCGTCCTCATCGCCTTCTCACCGACCCGTTGGGAAGCCGCACTGACACTCGCCGATGCGACACCTGGCATGGTCGTTGCCCTCGGTATCCACCCGAACGAGGCCGACCGCTATGACAGCCAGGTCGAGCAGCGACTCCGCCAGCTCGCTCGCCACCCGCTGGTACGAGCCATTGGTGAGATCGGGCTCGATTTCCACTGGAAAACGACCGACGCGAAGACGCAGGAACGCGCCTTTCGCCGGCAAATTGCCCTCGCCCGTGAGTTGAACTTGCCGATCGTGTTGCACCAGCGCGAAGCTCGTCATGAGCTCCTGGCCATTTTGGAGGACGCTGACCCGCCTCACCGCGGCGTGATGCACTGCTTCACCGGCGATCCGGCTGATGCCACGCGCTTCCTCGAGCTCGGACTGCTCCTCGGAATCGGCGGCATCGTGACCTATCGGAGCGCGCCGGATCTCCGTCGCGCCGTTCAGATTCTGCCGGCAGATCGTATGCTGCTCGAAACGGACGCACCCTACCTCGCGCCAGTGCCATATCGCGGTCGCCGCAACGAACCGGCTTTTCTCCGTGCGACCATGGCGACAGTCGCTGAACTCCGCAGGCAGACCGAGGACGAGGTCGCTCGGGCTACCACCCGAAACGCAGTCGCACTGTTTAGGATTCCTCTCTCGATCGAATGAGCGAGGTGCAGACGTATGCCGACACATCGGATCGTTCTCGCAACGGCCAACCCAGGAAAGATCCGCGAACTCCGCTCCCTTCTCCCGCCGAACGTCGAAGTCGTGAGCGCGCCCGCACTCGGCATCCGACTTCCGCCCGAAACCGGCGAAACCTTCGTCGAGAACGCACTGCTCAAAGCCAGGGTCGCTGCCCAGGAAAGCGGCCTCATCGCACTCGCCGATGATTCCGGACTCGAAGTCGACGCGCTGGGGGGACGACCCGGCGTCCACTCTGCCCGATACGCTGGTGAGCATGCAGTCGACGCTCAAAATATCGCTCGGTTACTGCGTGAGCTGCGTGATGTCCCCCTTTCCCAACGTACCGCGCGTTTCCGTGCGGTCGTTGCGATCGTCGCACCGGATGGTCGAGAAGCCATCTTCGAAGGGACGATCGAAGGGTACATTGCGGAAAAGCCACGCGGTCGCGGCGGTTTCGGATACGATCCCGTCTTCATTCCCTGCGGGCATGACCGGACATTCGCAGAGATGACGCTGGAAGAGAAGAATCGCTTGAGCCACCGTGCTCAGGCTCTCCAGCGCGCCGTACCGATCTTGCTCGACTGGCTCGGCTGTACCGGTCAGGCTGCCGATACTGATGACAGCAGCTGATCACCACGCCGGGAGCATCTTATGACGAGCCTCGATCAGAGCGGGTTGCGAAGTCAGACGAGGTTTCCGCTCTCGCTCGTTGCTATCACCGGGACACGCGGCAAGAGCACCACCGCCTGGCTCCTCTACCGGATAGTTCGGGCGCAGCGGTGGTCGGCTGGTCTTTGGTGTTCCAGCGGCGTCTTCGTCGATGAACGACAGCTGGAAGGAGAACTCCAGCCGTGGACGAGCGTCGTTCAGGCGCTCCGTACTAGCGATCTCGACCTGGCGATCCAGGAACTGGAAGCGCCTGTGGTGGCGACTGTCGGGCTCCCTGCAGCGATCTACCGCGCAGGGGCAGTCACCACGCTCTGCGGCAATGACGACAGCTGTCTTCTCGCCCCCGCGACCCGGTACGCCGCACGAGCCCACGAGATCGTCGCGCGGGCGATCCACCCGCACGGATTCATCGTCCTCAACGCTGATGATCCCGACGTCCTCGGACTCGCCGAGGAAAGTCTGGCTCGCGTCATTTTCTTCGCACTGCATCCGGAGAACCCCGTGCTGCGCCGCCAGCGTGATGCTCGGCAGCCGGCTATCTGGTACGACGACGGTGTCATCGTCGCCAACCGCGCACTGTACGAGTACCAGGCACTTTTCGCATGGGACGCGCAGACAACGGAGAGTGACGCTTTCTCTGCCCCATCGGCTTTTATCGAGCGAGCAGAGACCCGCACCGAACCGGACGATATTCCTGTCATCGCTGTTCGCGAGGCTCCAATCACGCTAGGCGGCGCTCTGCTCTTTCAGGTTCAGAATGTGCTCTGCGCGACCGCATTGGCACTCGGACTCGGCATCTCCCTTACAGCGATTCGATCGACCCTGCGCTCCTTCCTTCCGACGCACGACTTTCTCCCTGGTTCGTGCAACCTCGTCTTCCTCCGCGACCTGATCGTTCTCATCGATGGCACACGGGATCTTTGGACATTACGCACGCTCCTGCGTTGCGTTCGCCAAAGCACCCCGCGGAAGGTATTCGTGGTGACGCATGGCTTCCCCTGGTTGAGTCAGGATGATCTCCGCGAAGTAGGACGAATACTGGGTAGAGTCACCGGGATGATTCTGATCTCGGAGCCTTTGGGAGACGAGCGACTCGCTGCCTTCCGTGAGGGAGTCGTCGAAAACGTTCTGCCGCCGGTAATCGTTACCCAACCCGATCTCCCTCAGGCGCTCCAGACAGTGCTCACGCTGGCCCGCCCCGGCGACCTGTGCCTCGTCCTCGCCAGCGACCCGTCGAAGACAGGAGAGATCGTACGACGGATCATCGACGGGAACGGGACATGAGTCGCTTCTTCAAGCCGCCGATGCGAGTTCGAGGGCTGTTCGTTCCTCGACCCACACGCTCCCCGCTCCCAGCGTTGCCTCGATGACCCGAGCGAAGTCCGCACACCAGTCGACACGAAGCCGACTCGCCAGCACGATCTCGCCTTGTGCGAGGGGGAGATGAATCCGCACTTCGTCATCCCCGGCGAACGTAACGAGCAGATCCCGCAAAGCATGCATTCGTTCGATGTCCTCGTCGACGGACGTCGTGATGAGGAGACGAACGTGCACGATCCGGCTCGGTTGGACGAGATTCCGGAGTTCCTCGCGGGGATCGGCCACTGACTCCACCACCAGTTGCAATTCCTCGTTCCGCTCTTCGACCCGCGCTTGGAGGAGCACGATCGATTCCTCGGCCAACCGTTCACGAGTTGTCTCGTAGAGGTCGGGGAAGACAACCGCCTCGATGGTACCGGAGCGGTCTTCCAGTTGCAGGACAGCCATGACGCGCCCGGTGCGCGTCGTCAACTTGCGCACCCCACTGATCAACGCGAGCAACTCGACAGTCTGCCCAACCGACTCATCGTCCAGTTCCGCAATCTGCACGAGTCCCCGGCGTCGCCCGAGCAGGACGAACTCGTCCAGCGGATGGGCACTCAAGTACACGCCGAGAAGTTCCCGTTCCCACCCGAGCAAGGTCCGGGTCGGTATGTCAGGTGGCTCGATATCCGGACGGGAAAAGCGCAAAGGAGCAGCCTGATCATGACCCACTGCCGAGAAGAGATCCATCTGCCCCCGCCGCAGCGCTTTCTGGCGAGCCTGTGCCGCCTGGATCGCCTGGTCCAACTGTGCGAGCAAGATCTTGCGATCACCAAAGCAGTCCAACGCACCACACTTGATCAAGCTCTCGACCGCTCGCCGATTGACGACGCTCCAGTCGATCGTCTCGCAAAAGTGCTCGAACGAGCGGAACACTTTTCCAGGCTGCTCATCGCGTGCAGCCAGGATCGCTTCGACCGCAGCTTCCCCGACGTGCTTGACCATCGCCAGCCCGAACCGGATCGCGCAGCTGCCATCCGGCAACGGCTCGACCGTAAAGGTCGCCTCGCTGTGATTGATGTCCGGCGGAAGCACCGAAATCCCCAGCTTCTGGCATTCGGCGAGCGCTGCCGCGACCCGCTTCACGGTTCCGGACGGATGACTAGGCGCGTTGCGCAGGATTGCCGTCATGTACTCCACCGGATAATTGGCCTTGAGGTAGGCTGTCTGATAGGACACGACCGCATAACAGGTGGCGTGCGCCTTGTTGAAGGCGTAGCCGGCAAATGGTTCGATCAGATTGAAGATGCGCTCGGCATCCTCCTCGCTATACCCTTTCGCTATGGCTCCGGCAATGAAGCGCTCCCGCTCCGCGCGCATCTTTTCGGGAATCTTCTTTCCCATCGCCTTGCGCATGATGTCCGCTTCACCGAGCGTGTAGCCAGCAAATTTCCGTGCGATGAGGAGCACCTGATCCTGGTAGACGATGACGCCGTATGTCTCGTCGAGAATTTCCGCCAGATCAGGATGCGGGTATTGAATCGGCTCCAATCCATGCTTCGCGCGGCAGTAACGCGGGATATGTTGCATCGGCCCCGGTCGGTACAGCGCGATCATCGCCGCGAGCTCGGCAACCGAGGTCGGCCGCAGTTCCCGGATGTACCGCCGCATGCCCGCACTCTCGAGCTGGAACACCCCGAAGGTTTGCCCTTCGGCCAAGAGCTCGAACGTCTTGCGATCGTCCATCGGAATCTGCTTCAGATCGATCGTTTCGCCGCGCATCTCGCGGATCAGCTCGACAGCGTTCGCCAAGATCGTCAAATTGGCCAGACCCAAGAAATCCATCTTGAGCAGACCGATCTCGGCGACCGTCTCCATCGGGAACTGGGTGGTCGGGAGTGCTCCCTCCTCGGCACGCGCCGGACGCTGAAGCGGGACATGCTCGACCAAGGGAGACGCCGAGATAACCACCCCGGCCGCGTGGGTGCCAGCGTGCCGAGCGATACCCTCCAGTTTTCGCGCATTGTCGATCAATTCGCGCGAACGCGGGTCTGTCTCGTGCAGGTGCCGGAGTTCCAGGCTCTCCTCCAGTGCCCGCTCGAGCGTCATGTTCACGCCGCTCGGTATCAATCGCGCGATCCGATCGACTTCGGCATGCGGCCATCCCATCGCCCGGCCGACATCGCGGATCGCTGCCTTCGCTCCCATCGTTCCGAAAGTGATGATTTGCGCAACGTGCTCCGCGCCGTACTTGCGGGCGACATACTCGATCACCTCGTGTCGCCGGTCATCCGCGAAATCCATGTCGATATCCGGCATCTCACGGCGCTCCGGGTTGAGAAACCGCTCGAACACCAAGCGATTGGCAAGAGGATCGACATCGGTGATACCGAGAGCGTAGAGCACAATGCTCGCTGCTGCGCTTCCCCGCACACCATAAAGAATGCCCCGCTGGCGAGCGAACTCCGCAAAGTCTCGCACGATCAACATATAGCCGGAAAATCCGGTCTGACGGATAACATCCAGCTCGTACTCCAGGCGACGACGTACTTCTTCGGTCAACTCAGGATAACGCTGGCGAATCCCCTCCCAGCACAGTGCGGCAAGATAGTCGTCAGCAGTCATCCCCGCTGGTATACCAGGGTCGGGGAGATGGAGACGACCGAATTCGAGTTCGACCTCGCAACGCTCGGCGATACGGACCGTATTGAGGAGTGCCTCCGGGACCTCGGCACCGAAGAGTCGCCACATCTCCTCGGCACTCTTGAAGTAAAGCTGGTCGGACTGAACTCGCATCCGCTTGGGGTCATCGAGCGTCGAGTTGGTTTGGATGCAGATCAGCAAATCCTGAACGCTCGCATCCTCCTGGCGGAGATAATGGACGTCGTTGGTCACGACTAAGGGAAGATCCAGTTCGCGAGCCAGTGCCACCAGCTCGCTATTCACTCGCCGCTGTTCCGGCAATCCGTGATCCTGTAGCTCGATGTAAAACCGATCTGGCCCAAACAATTCGCGGAGACGGATCCCCCACTCCCGAGCTGCCTCGTGATTCCCAGTCAGTAGGTTGTTCGCAATCGGTCCCCCGAGGCACGCCGAGGTTGCGATCAGCCCCTCGGCATGTTCGGCCAGCATGGCCATATCGATGCGCGGTTTGTAATAGAACCCCTCCAAGCTCGCTCGCGTGGCCAGTTTTAGCAAATTCTTGTAACCGCGCTCATTCTCTGCAAGCAGCAAGAGATGGTAGATCGTCTTGTCCCGGTCTTGAACCGACCGTGGGGCAAGATACGCTTCCATCCCGATGATAGGATGAAGCCCCTCGGCCCTGACTGCCTTGTACCAATCGATGATCCCATACAGCACCCCGTGATCGGATATCGCCAGGTGCTCCATACCGAGTTCGCGAGCACGCCCCACATACTCCGGTATCCGACCGAGGCCGTCGAGTAGCGAGAATTCCGTATGCAAATGAAGATGTGCGTACGGCCGAGCCACGCTAGCCCCCTCGTACCTCCTCAGGGACGCCCGGCGATCGATCCTGGGTCAGGCGATCGATCACGAGTCCCACTACCTGTCCCAAGCGTACAAGAACAGCACAGATGCGCGAGATTCCCGCATCGACGCTCACACTGCTCCTTGCGAAGCAGCCTGACCCGGCCAGCGCGGGGACCAACCCGTACTACCCGGAACCTCGTCTTCGCTCGCGCCGATGGAACCGATTCCAATGAGTGCCCGCTTTATCTGCCGGACCACCAGCGCGAGCAACTGGCGGAGGTCTTCGCGAATCTGCTCTGGAACGTCCGTGCGCTGGAGAAGCTCGACGACTTCCCCGAGCACGGGCTCGCTACCGAACAGGTATTCGGTCTGTTCGGGTAAGAAACCAGCAGCAGCCAGCAAGCTGTCACGGTCGGCCGGCCCGAGTTCGAGCGCCTCCGCCAAACGCAGAATCGCCTCCCGAGTCGGTGCTCGACGCCCACTCTCCAGTCGCGACACGTAACTGTGATCGAAGCCGGCTCGCTGCGCAAGACGACTCTGCGAGAGCCTGGCTGACTCCCGATAGCGGCGCAAGAGTTGGCCGAAGAACGTCACCGGCTCTCTCTCCATCGCTTGCCCCCTTTACTTCCGCTCCCAGCGAATTCGCCAGAAGCGAACGGTGCCCGATCGACACCCCCATCCTACATGTCCCGTGCCCATCCGTCAACCCCTTTTCCACCCTGTCCACAACGTTGTGTCACACAGACACAACAGCAAAAGTGATGCAGGTATAACGACACCAAAACGACAGCTAAGTGACAGCAACTTCATGGCTATACTTGCAC
>Ga0308389_1000304_pt1 | contig 37803 bp, 39 predicted proteins | sample Hotspr2Sample148_FD_202362 | JGI IMG/M metagenome (GOLD analysis project Ga0308389, IMG submission 202362) | Hot spring phototrophic mat microbial communities from Mushroom Spring, Yellowstone National Park, Wyoming, United States - 20040719_148 ... | reverse complement strand
GATTTTACAAAGTTATATAATTACTTACTAATTTTATTCAATGTTATGAAACTTTTATATTTTTTCCCCTTCTGATATGAAAATTTATAAAAATGGTTGAATTTTTAGAGATGCCCTTAAATAATTCAAATAATTTTTGATATTGTATACTAATTAGCATTTATTATTTTTAATAAAGAATTTATTTTTCTGAAGTTATTTATTAAGAAAAATGAAAAATATTGTAAAGAAAATTCTTGTTATTCCATCTATTGATATTAAAGATGGTAAGATTGTAAGAATTGTTAAAGAAATACCCGAACTTGAATGCGTTGAATACGGCGATGATCCATTTGAAATGGCTTTAATATGGAGAGCTGAAAATGCTAAACTTCTTCACATTGTTGATTTCGACTGTTCACAAATTGAGTCCAAAAAGAATTTTTCTATTATTGAGCAAATTTGTAAATCAATTATAATCCCAGTTGAATTTGCTGGTGGAATTCGAAGCATAAATGATGTAAATGAATTATTTAACATTGGTGTTCATAGACTTGCATTAGGAACTTTAGCAATAGAGGATCTGAAGTCATTCAGAGAAATTTTAGATAAATTCGGACCCACAAAAATTGTCGCTTCATTGGATATATTAGATGATTTCATAGCCATACGCAGCAGAAGAGTAAAAACAGATGTTCATTACCTTGATTTTGCAAAAAAATTATCTGAGATTGGTGTCGAAAGATTTATTGTAACTGATGTAAGAAAAAATGGATTGATGGAGGGAATTAATTTAGATTATTCTCTTAATGTTGCTAAATTAACAAACAAAAAAGTAACTCTTTCGGGAGGTGTTTCTAATTATCAGGATTTAATCAGAATTCAAGAACATATCGCTGACGGAATTGATTCTGTAATTATTGGAAGAGCTTTCTATGAAAATAAATTTCCCTGTCAAAAAATTTGGCGTATTGCTGAATCAGGAATTTTTAGCTGAGTTTTAAATGAATGATAATAATCAAAAAAATTTACGTACAAGTTTCTGGACTAACCTATTTAACTCACCAAGTGAAAGAGACGATTTAAGGAAATCAATTCAGCATATTCCTATTTTCAATTTTTTGAAGAAGAAAGAATTAAATGAATTATTAGAAATAACTCATAACAGAACTTATGTTGCTGGTGAGTATATTTTTGTTCAGGGCGATATTGGTATAGGTCTATATTTAATAAGAGATGGTGAAGTCGAAATTAAAAGGAAATTTAACGATAATATAGAACTATCTTTGGCAACACTTTATAAAGGTGATTTTTTTGGAGAATTAGCATTAATTGATAATGAGAAAAGGTCTGCTTCTGCAGTTGCAAAAACTGATTGCAAAATTTCAGTTTTATTCAAACCTGATCTTGATGAATTTATAGAAAAATATCCCAGAAGAGGAATTAAGATTCTGCAAAGTATTTCTTTGATACTTGCAGAGAGATTAAGAAAAATTAACGAAGATTATTTGAACTTAGTTATAAAATCACAGAAAGGATTGCAATATGAAATTGAGTATCAAAAAAATTCTAGTTCCGATTGATTTTTCAGATTATTCAAAAAGTGCATTAAAGTATGCAACAGAGTTTTCAAAATACTTTGAAGCTGAGTTAATTTTAATTTATGTAGTTGAACCGATGGTTTATCCTCCTGATTTTTCAATGGGACAGATAGCAATTCCTACTGTAGATATTGAATTAGACAAAAGAGCTAAAGAAGAAATAGAAAAATTAGCAAAAACTGAAATTTCGCCCGAAGTTAAAACACAAACTATTATTAAAACAGGAAAACCGTTTTTAGAGATTATACAAACTGCAACTGAGCTGGATGTTGATTTAATAATAATTGCAACTCATGGTCATACAGGTGTGGAGCACATTTTATTTGGCAGCACTGCTGAAAAAGTTGTTAGAAAAGCTCCGTGTCCCGTGCTTACATTAAGAGAACCATTGAAAGGATTTGATTACAAAAACAATAAGGGTTAGGCCAGAAAATTTAAACCACTGCTGTAAAAAATAAACTTAAAGCAGGCCAATAAACTCTGATTTTAGTTACAATAAAAGAATATAAATTCGTTTTTATTTGAATCCCTCATAAAATTGTATTACTCTCTTATCATTAGAAAGTTTTAATTAAATTTGACTAAAGTCAAAAATATCCTATTCTACTTAATGACAGTTTGATAAATTCAACAGCAATTGATAAAAAAGTTTTAATAATCATCTATTGAATTTCACTTCAGTGAACTGAAAAAAATTAAAAGTTGTGACAGGCTTTAGCTAAATAAATATTTTTATTTTGGACAGATATGATTTAAACTAGTTTTTTCTTTCGGTAACAAAATCAACTAATGACTCTAAAGCAATTTTTGTTTCAGATGGCGGAAAAACTTCTAAAGATTTCTTAGCCTTATCAGCATATTTTTTTGAAATTGTGTAAGAATATTCTATTCCACGATTCTCTTTGACAAAGTTTATAATTTCTTTTATTACTGATTTATCATTTTGATTTTTTAATAACTTACGAATTTTATTTGATTTTTCTTTAGGAACATTATTCAAACTATATATTAACGGTAAAGTAATTTTCTTTTCTTTAATATCTCCACCAATGGGTTTTCCCAATAAGAATGATTGTCCCTCATAATCAAGAATATCATCTTTAATTTGAAATGAAATTCCCAAATTAAAACCATATTCCTTTAATGCTGACAAAAATTTACTATTAACTGAAGTACTCATAGCACCAATGATACAACAAGTTTCTATTAGAGAAGCAGTTTTATCCGAAATCACCTGAAAATAAGTTTCCTCATCTATATCAAGTTTTCTTGTTTTCTGAATTTGTAACAGTTCACCTTCAGACATTCTTTTAACAGCACCCGTTATTATTTCCAAAAAATCATAATCTTTATTTTCAACTGCTAACATCAATCCCCGTGCAAGCAAATAGTCACCCATCAATACAGATACTTTATTTTTGAAAACTTTATTTAACGACCAGAAATTTCTTCTTTTTTCAGCATTATCTACAACATCATCGTGAATTAAAGTTGCTGTATGTAAAAGTTCTACAAGAACTGCACCACGATGAGTTCTTTCATTAATATTGCCTGAAATTTTGGCTGAAAGAAGAACTAATAAGGGTCTAATTTTCTTACCTTTCTGACGAAGCAGATATCTAACAATTAAATCAATAAGAGCCACCTTACTTTTCATTGACTGATGGAATATGTCATTAAAAGTTTTTAAGTCTTCTTTAACGGCTGAACTAATATTTTGTAATTTATCCTTGAACAATTTTTTTTTGAGATAATTTTGAAACTAAAATACTTATTTCATAAAGCAGAACCAAAGGTACTGCAAGAATTAATTGTGAAAGAGGATCTGTTCCGGGAGTCAAAATTGCAGCTGCTACTAAAATAATGACTATACTATGTTTTCGATATCTTTTCATAAAATCAGGTGTAAGAATACCTAATCTTGACAAAAAAAAAGATAACATTGGTAGTTCAAAAACTAAACCAGCAGCAAGCATAACACTGATAATAATAGACATATACTCATCAATAGCAAATTCATTTTTTATTGCAGTAGTTCCAAATTGACTTGCAAAAGAAAGAGTTAAAGGCAACATAACAAAATATGCAAAAACAATACCCAATAGAAAGCAAATCGATGAAAAAGATACTATTGCCAAAATATATTTTCTTTCATTATCTCTCAAAGCAGGTGAAATGAATTTCCAAAGTTGGTAGAAAATGTTTGGAATACTAAAAACTATTCCCGCTATAATCGCAATTTGAAAATATAAGAATATCTGTCCAAAAGGTTTCAAGTTTTGTAAAGAAATCTTATTTTGAATAGCAGGTCTAAGTAATATATTTTCAACTAAAAAGTCAATAAAAATCCAGGCTATAAGTGTTCCAATAAAAATACCTATCAAAGTGTAAATGATTCTCCATCTTAACTCTTCGAGATGCTCAAGAAAAGTCATTTCAGATTCATTATTTGGAGAGTTTGATTTTGTAACCTGTGAAATGAAAAACATTTTCAGATTTATCCAGCAAAAAGTGGAAATTTACTGGTTAAGTTATAAACTTCATTTTTTAATTCAAAGAGAATATAATCATTATCAAAATTATTAATTGCTTTGTTAATAATATCTGCAATAATTTCCATTTCAGCTTCTTTCATTCCACGAGTTGTAACAGCTGGTGTACCAATTCTTATTCCACTCGTGATAAATGGACTTTTCTTATCAAAGGGAACTATATTCTTATTTACAGTAATTCCAGCTTTCTCTAAAGATATTTCAGCCTGTTTACCAGTTATATTTTTATTTGAAAGATCAATAAGAATTAAATGATTGTCAGTACCACCTGAAACAATATTAAAATCATATTTCATAAGTTTATTAGCAAGTGCTTTAGCATTAGCAATAACTTGTTTTGTATAATCCAAAAATGAATTTGAAAGTGCTTCACCAAAAGCAACAGCTTTAGCCATAATAATATGCATTAAAGGTCCTCCTTGAATTCCTGGCATCACCATACTATCCAATAATTCAGACATCATTTTTAATCTATCACCTTTAGGGGTTTTTAGTCCCCAAAAATTCTCTTTATCTTTGCCCATCAATATAATTCCACCTCGTGGACCTCTTAAAGTTTTATGAGTAGTAGAAGTAACAACATCACAAAATTCTAATGGATTATTCAATAATCCTTTAGCAATTAATCCAGAAGGATGCGCCATATCACACATTAAAAATGCATTGACAGAGTCTGCAATTTCTCTAAACTTTTTGTAATCCCAATCTCGAGAGTACGCACTTGCACCAGTAACAATAAGTTTAGGTTTTTCTTTTTTAGCGAGGTCAGCAATCTTATCATAATCAAGCATTCCAGTTTTTTCATCTAAATCGTAGCCAATCGCCTGAAATAATTTACCTGAGAAATTAACTGGTGAACCGTGAGTTAAATGACCACCGTGAGCAAGGCTTAATCCTAAAAATTTATCGCCTGGATTGAGAAATGTCATCATAACAGCCATATTAGCTTGAGAGCCGCTATGAGGCTGCACATTAACATACTCTGCATTAAATAATTTTTTTAATCTTTCACGTGCTAAATCTTCTGCTTGATCAACAAATTCACAACCACCATAATATCTTTTACCTGGATAACCTTCAGCATATTTATTAGTTAAAACTGAGCCAGCAGCTTCAAGAACTGCTGGACTAACAAAATTTTCCGAAGCAATTAATTCAAGCTTTTTAGTTTGTCTTTCAATTTCTGATTGTAGAATTTGATAAATTTGAGGGTCACTTGTTAAACCATTTATCATATAAATTTCTTTAATTTTATGAGGTAAATCATTAGAAAAAATTTTTTTTGAATTATTTTCAAGGAACAGTGATACTTCGAGCAATCCAGCCGAAACAACTTCCAGTAATTTGAAGTGTCTGACCAGATTTTATACCTCTAAAGAAATAATCTTCCTTAGAAGGCACAGAGGAGTTCAGTGCACTAATTCTTTCTTGAGCCTCTGTTAGAGAAGGATCCATATTAAACGCTCGTCTATAGGTATTTTGAGCCAAAAGGTAAACCAATTTAGTTTCAAAATTAAATTCACAAGCTCTTGCAGATGCTTCGTATAACAAACCTTCGTAATAAACTGCCAAGCCCCAACCTCCACCTTTGTCATTTGCTTTTTGAAATTCAGATCTGGCTGCGGAGTATTTATTCATTTCCTTATAAACTAAACCTAGATTAAGATTATATTCTTTTTTATCAGGTTCAAGTTCAATAAGTTTTTTGAATGCTCTTTCAGCATCATTTAATCTATTGGTTTTTTGATAAGCAGTAGCAAGTTGATTCCAATAATTTATTCCATCAGGGACTTTAGCGACTAAAAATTCTAATGGGATAATAGATTCATTAAAATCTCTTGCACGAATAGCTGTTGAAGCATATTTCCAAGCACGGGATAAATCATCTTTATTAGCTTCCCAATTTTTCTTTGTGATAACAAGTAATTCATCAATATTATCAACTAAAGATTCAAGCTCTTGAACCCATTGAATGTTATCTGGTTCTTTTTCAGAAAGTGCTGAGTAAAGGTCTATGGCTTTTAACTTATAATCATTTTCATCATTCATATTAGATTTATACAATTGCCCAAGTCGGTGATAATAATAGATAGACAAATCCGGTTTCCATTCAAAAGCCAATTCATAAAGTTTAATTACCTCATCAGCTGGAAGTTTTAACCAAGTTTCCGCTACAAAAGCTTTTCTTACTTGAAAATAACCTTTATCTTCTGAACGATATTTGATTGCTTGTTCATAAAAATACATTATAGTGTCATTTATAGATTTTAATTCTTCTTGAGATATATTAGAAGAATCATGTAAATACCACAAGCAATCTTCCATTTTATAAAAAACCCATTTAGAAAAATGCTCTGGAGCATATTTTATTACATCCCATCCATAAGGCAAAGCACTTTGATAATCCTTGTTTTTGTGATATTCTGAAAAAAGGCTATAAATCTTTTTTAATGAGTCTGGTATTTGGGCATATAAATTTAGACTTACCCCAAAACTCATAAGGTAAAAAACAAATAATAAAATTTGTAATTTTTTCACTTTGTTACCCTTTAAGTTGTTAAATTATTTTTCAATTCTCAAGAACCATAATTCATTAAATATAATACTAAGGTTTAATATAAAGAAATTTTCTTTAAGTAAATTTTTATCATTTGTCCCTCTTACTGAATATTGTAGAGCAATATCAACCAAATTATCAGGGTTAATTGGTAATGTAATTCCACCACTAATAGAATATTGTTCAATTCCAATATCAAAAACTTTAAATGGAGTTTTCTCATAACTTAAACCAAATCTATAAAAAACTCGTTCCCAAAATTTACTTACAATATCATTATCTGGTTGAAGTTCAAAACCTGTGCTAATTTTATACGAATTTTGCAGATTGTCATTTTTCTTCAAAAATATTTTATAGTTTGAAAAAGCTTGAGAAGAATAATCAAAAGTAAATAAATATCTATTAAAAACGGTAAAACTAAGCCCAATATTAAATCTTGCAGGAAGTTTCATATCAGCATTATAAAATGCAACTGTGTCTATTAAAACAGACGATTTACTAATAATAACTGAATCTGTATTAAGTGTTGAGAAATAATTAATAGAGGCACCCAATCTTAAGTTTGACAAGGACTTAAGATTAATTGTATTTTTTAAGTCAGCGCTTAAAATTCCAAAAGTTAATCCGAAACCAGTTGGTCTATAGATTAATTCATACACAGAAGAAAAATTTGAATTATTATTAAAAATTATAGAAGATATATATCTCAAATTTCCAAAATAGTAATCAAAAGAAGCACCTAAAGACCAATCAAAAGGAACTTTAACAGATGTGCCAAGAAATATTTTTGAAAGACCACCCTTTCCTTCAAATGTTAAATCATAGTTAGAGATTAAACTATCTGGATTTGAAATATTTTGTTTTGTTAAGTAACTTATTCGAGAAATAGGAATAATCCCAGCCGCAAAACCTATTCCTAAATCTTCGCTTATTGGGAAACCAAATGAAAGTCCCTCAACTTCTGTCTCAGCAGAAAAAGATTTTTTGTTCTTTGCCTGAATTAGAACACCATTATAACCCATAGCAAATTCAATTTTAGTTCTATCAAAATTAGTCCAAGTGGCTGGGTTAATGGTTGAAATATGATATTTATCTTGAATTGAAACACCTAATTGTCCTAAGGCTTGATATCTTGGCGAGAATGAATATTTTAAATCACCAATACCATATCTAGAATAAGGAGATGAACTTTGAGCTAAAATATTGACAGATATTATTAAAGAAGTTAAGATTAAAAATTTTTTCATATCAATTTCTTTTGGTGTATATAATTTCAAGTTTGGGGCGTTCATTCTTTAAAGGATAATTACTTCCCTTTATAATAAATTTTTCAAGTCCTATTGTTTCATTACCTGCCTTAATTAAGATTCCATAATTTTGATTATTTGAAGTCCAATATCTAATCATACCTGTAACATCACCTATGAATTTATCTCCAACTCTCTTTAATGGATAAAAATTATCAAATATCTGAGTTGTATCAGAAGATTTTATAATATATGCTCTTAATTCATTGAAATAATTATTTCCAAACTTAGATTTTAGAGTATCTAAAGATAAAGTAAGTTGAGCAAAATTAACTATTGTTCCTCTTTTCAATGGAGATAAATCAAACTTCAAAAATCCATTATAAACAAGGCTACTTTGAATGGTAATATAATTGGAATCTAATTGATTGTCACCAATAACAACGCTAACATCTGCTAAAACATAAGCAAGAAGAGTATCAACATATTTTCCAGGTTTTCTAACAATAACATCAATTTTAGTATCATTTGAAATTTCAGGGCTGAAAGCAATAAATCCTAAAATCTTTTGAGTATGAGCTTTAGGATAAAATAAAATACCTCTATTTCTGGCTAAAGAAGAATCTACTTCATTGAGTAACCAGTTTTTAACAATATTATTGTTGATTTTGAAAAATAAAGCTGTATCATTTTCAACTTTATCAAATCCTAAATCATTTTGTGAAAAACTTAACACTCTGAATGAGTCTGCAGTAAAATTTGAAGAATTCCAAAAGGATTCTATTTCATAAATTGAATAATCAAATGCTGCGTTTTTATTGCCATATAAATAATCAAGATTAATAGTGCCCTTTGCTTCTAAAACTTCAAGACTATCATTTTTAATTGCTCTTTTGATTGAATCAGGTAATGTAAAAGTAAAAGAGATTAAAGTGTAAGCAGTCAAATTGTTATACTTACCTAATAATAATCGTGGAGAATTTCCCAAAGGAATAATCTTTTTAATGGAGTTACTTGTTTGATTTAATGTATCAACACTTGAATCTAGTTTTAATACATTAATCATATCACCAATTAAAAGATCTTTCCCAATATCACTTGGTGAGTCACTACAAGAAATTATTAAAGAAATTAAAGTTAAAATTAAAATTGAATAAAATGATTTTATCATTGATAAATATTACTCCGAAATATCTCTAATAATAAATTCACAGGCAGCCTTAAAATTTTCTGCAACAAAATTTGGTAAATTATTTTCTTTCAATAAAGTAGCAAATGTTTCTTTTCCATAACCAGTTTTTATTAAAATACTTTTGCAACCGGCATACTTTGCAGCTTCAATATCAGATTTAGAATCACCGATAAAGTAACTTAAATTCAAGTTAATTTCATATTTGTTGGCTGCATCAAATATCATTTTAGGAGATGGTTTTCTACACTCTACTTCTTTTTCAGTGCTAAAATCAGGATGAGCAGTGCAATAAAAAAAGTCATCAATTGATACATTAAAATCACTTAAGAGCTGATTTATCTTTTGATTTACTTTATCAACATCCTCTTTAGAAATTAAGCCACGTGCAACACCTGATTGATTAGAAATAACAATCAAAAGAAATTTATAATTATTTTTCAGCTTAGCCAAAGATTCACCTACGGTAGGAAACAAAGTAACTTCATCAGGATTTCCTAAATAACCGGGGTCGTAGTTTAATGTTCCGTCTCTATCTAAAAATACAGCCCTTTTCAATTTCTATCTTCAGAAACAATTTTTCGATAAAGGTCTATGTATTTTTTTACAGATAAGTTCCAACTGAAGTCCTGTTTCATTCCTGTTTTCATTAACTTTGTCCAAACATCTTTATTTGCATACACTTTAATTGCTCTTTTAATTTCGTTTATCATATCATCAACATCGTATTTTTTAAATACAAAACCAGTACCCTCGCCAGTTTTTTCATTAAACTTTTTAACAGTATCAGCTAATCCACCAGTTTCTCTAACAATTGGAATAGTACCGTAGACCATACTATACATTTGATTTAAGCCACAAGGTTCATATCTAGAAGGCATTAAAAACATATCAGCGCCGGCTTCAATTAAATGAGCTAACTCATCACTGAAACCTAGATAACAAGAAAACTTTTGAGAATATTTGTAAGCCATTTTTTCAAAGAAGGTGTGATACTTTAAGTCACCAGTTCCTAATAAAATAAACTGAATATTAAGTTTCATTAGGTCGGGAAAAGCTTTCTGAATTAAATCAATACCTTTAGAATCGTATAATCTGCTTATTACACCTAAAAGAGGTACATCTTGATTGTATTTTAATCCGAATCTTTCAAGAAGATAAATTTTGTTTTCAATTTTTTTGTCAAGCGATTTTATTGAATAATTAGAATGAATAAGTTTATCTTTTTCAGGATTCCATAAGTTATAATCTATGCCATTCAATATACCAAATAATTTATCTTTCCTTTTAGCAAAAACATCTTTCAATCCTTCACCATATTCATCTTTAGTTCTTATTTCTATTGAATAAGTTTCACTAACTGTATTTATTGCATCGGCAAACAACAGACCTGCTTTGAGAAAATTTAATTTTCCATCAACCAATATTCCTTTTTTTTCATTATTTAGTTCTTCAGGCAAACCAGTTTTCTTAAAAGAAGTTTGGGGAAATTTACCTTGATATGCAAGATTATGGATTGTCAGTAAAGTTTTAATTTTATCAAATCCTTCAAAATCTTTATATATTGTTTTAGCATAAGCAGGGACTAATCCACATTGCCAATCATTCAAATGAATAACATCAGGACACCATCCTAATTTAATTATCATCTCAAGAACGGCTCTATTCAATAAAATAAATCTTTCATCATTATCTGGATAATCTTTACCAGTTTTAGGATCAACATAAAGACTATTTCTATTTCCAAAGTATTCATAATTTTCAAGGAAATAAATTTGTACTCTTGTTCTTACACCTGGTAAAAAACAAGATTTCAGGGAGAAGATTACATCTTTGTCTCCAATTTTTACACAAATATCTTTTAATCTAATAATATCATGAACTTTGAACTTTCTTTCGTCAACAGCACCATATTTTGGGATAATAAGTCTAACTTCATGACCCATTTCTGTAAGAACTTTGGGTAGTGCAGCCGAAACATCAGCTAAACCACCAGTTTTTACAAAAGGAATTGCTTCGGAAGTAACAAATAAAATTTTTAGTTTTCTTATAGACATTTTGTAATTTTTATAAAATTGATTTGCAAATTTACTAAAGTGTGAAGGTAACTCAAAAAATAACAATATTTTAAGGAATGATTATTATGAGAATTGTTTTATTATCTATCGCATTCTTTTCGATTACTATCTTAATTGGTTGCAGTGCTGTTCCGACAAGAAGATATGAAGGTCAAAAAGATGATATAATTTTAACAACAGATGAAAATAAAAACGAAAAATCGATGGATAAATCTGATTTTGCTTTAGAAAAAAAACTTAAACAGAATGAGGATTATGATATTAGTAGATTAAGTCCTAAATTAGATATTGAAGTTGATGTAAAAAAAAATAATATGCATAGCGCAAAGGAAATTTGGTACTCATATCCAATTAGTGATGATTATAAAAAAACAAAAAAAATAATATCAACATCGGATGGCTATAGAGTATTAGTGGCAACTTCAGATGATTTGCTTGAAATAGAAACTATTCAGCAAAGATTGGAGAATTACAAAAGTATATATCAAATTTACTCAATTTTTGAACCTCCTTTTTACAAACTTTATATTGGCGACTTTAGTTCTGTAGAAAATGCAAATTCTTTGAAAAATAAACTAATTCAGTTAGGATTTCGGGATTCAAAAGTTATAAGAACAACAATAAATATTTTCGATAAATGAAATTATTATTTGGTGCTTCACAAATTCTAACCTGTCAAACTTCTATAAATCATTATAAAGTTGGAAAGCAACTTCAAGATGTTGGACTTTTAACAAATCATTCAATAGTTATAGAAGACGGAATAATTAAGGATATAATCCCTGAACACTCAATAAAAAATTTTTCAGATTTTGAGATAATTGATGTAAAAGGTAAAACTATTTTACCTGGTTTAATTGAATGTCACAGTCATTTATCTTTTTCAGGGAATCGTTCAAATGAATTTAAAATGAAATTAGAAGGAATTTCATATGAAGAAATTGCCAAAAATGGTGGTGGAATATTAAGTACCGTTAGTAGTGTAAGAAATATTTCTATAGATGAACTTTTTTCTAAAATGAAACCTCGAGTTTCAGAGTTTATCTCTCAAGGCGTTACTACTCTTGAAATAAAAAGTGGATATGGACTTGATTTCGAAAATGAAATAAAACAATTACATTCAATCAAGTTAGTTGAAGAATTTTTTCCAATTGATATTGTTTCAACATTTTTAGGGGCGCATACTTACCCAATTGAGTTCAAAAAAAATCGACAAGAATATTTAGAAATTATAACAAACAAAATGATCCCTCACATTTCTAAAAATAAACTTGCTGAATTTTGTGATGGTTTTTGTGAGAAAACAGCATTCAGTGCTGAAGAAATAGATTTTATTTTTAACCAGGCTAAAAACTATGGTCTTAAAGTAAGGTTGCACACTGAGCAATTTAATATTATTGGTGGAATAGATGTAGCAATTAAGCATAATGCTACAAGCGTAGACCATTTAGAGGTAATTGATGATGATGGAATTTTAAAGTTATCAAATAAGGAAATTGTGTGTGTATTATTTCCTGGTATGTCGTTTTTTCTTAATCATCATTATGCACCAGCAAGAAAATTGATCGATTCAGGATGCATAGTAGCACTTTCAACTGATTTTAATCCTGGTTCTTCGCATATATTGAACTTACATTTAATTATGCAAATTGCTGCATTGAAAATGAAAATGAATTTTGAGGAAATTATTAATTCTGTAACTATCAATGCTGCAAAAGCTATAGATAGAAATAATGAAGTAGGTTCTATCGAAATTAATAAAAAAGCTGATTTTGCAGTTTTTGATACTGATAATTACACTGACATTTTTTATAATGTTGGAAGAAATTTGATCTATTATACTATTAAAAACGGAAATATTATTTACAAAAAAGATTAAAAAATCATTTTATATGAAATTTAATGTCTGTTATACTCCACCTCGGTTTAACCTCTATAGTTTCCTCATAATAATAAAATCTTTCTGCATATTCGAGAGGAATGATTGAACCGTAGTCATACTTTCCATTTTGATTTCTATCTTCAAAAGCCCATAATCGATATTTGTCAGGCAAAATTCTTTCAAAACTAAAATTTTCATTTTTAACATTTAATGAATATTTGATATCAGGCTGATTTATTGATTCTAAAACTAATATTAAGTTCTTTGAAGTTGATTTTATCTGTCCACTTAATCCTGAAAAATCAAATTCATTTTTAGTAACAAAATTGTAAAAAATGGTTGTATCCAAACTATTACCAGCCGCATCTGGAAGTAAATTCATCTTTAATTCCATTTTGTATTTTGTATCTGGCTTCAAACTGTTCTGTGGAGAAACTTCTATTAAAGCATCATTAATTTTTTTTATTGATAATTGAAGCTTATTTCCTGATAAATCTAAAAAACTAATTGCTTCTGAAATTTTATCAGAGATTAAAGCATCATCAAAATAAATTTTAATTGATGGATTTAAGAAATCAATTTTCATAGATGATGGTTCAACCTGTAAGATTTTAGGAGCTGAAGTATCTATTTTATCTGAATAAATAAATCCAATTTTTTCATTATTTGAAATATTACCATACTTATCTTTTATACCATCAGCAATGATGAATAAATCAGTCTCACTTTTAATTGAGTCATCTGGAATAATAATTAATTCATCGGTTTTATTTAATGGATTGAATTTATAGGTTGATTTTGAAATTAAATTAAGTGAATTATCCACCACTTTTACATCAGTTTGATTTATCAAACTTAAATCAATTTCTTCTGAAAATTTTAATAAAATATGTTTGTTATCTAACATTCTTGCATCAATGATTCTTGGAGGCAAAGTATCGTGTTTTGTTAAATAAAAATTTAAGCCACTAATTAAAGAGTCTAATTTATTTATAGATATGTCATCGAATGGAATACCAATCATATCCTGTTCAGCATTAAAAATTAAATCACGAAACTGGTCCTTTACAGCAAAAATTCTAAAAGTCCCTTCAGGTAACCCACGAACTTCAAAAGTTCCATCTTTGCCACATTGTGAAATGTAATCAGGTTTGTTAATTAAATAATTTGAAGTATCATGTATAAATTTATAGGCAAAAATCATAGTTCCATCAACATTAGCATCAAATACTTTTCCAGAGATTATTTTATCATCAATCTTATCACCAGTAGAAAAAGTAAGAATAAAAGATCTAGCCATTCTATTTCTGTTATTCAAATCAACAACATCTGTCCCAATGTTTATGATATAAGTAGTATTATATCTGAAACCTTCGCTAAAATAAACTTCTACAGACCTACCACTCCAATTGATATTCATTTCACCTTGAGTTGCAGGTGAGATAAACAGAGCTTCTTTAAAGCTTCTTTTGTCAACATATTCCGAAAATGTAAATCTAAAAAAGTTTTCTTTATAATTAGTAGCACCATTAACAGGATAAGTAGAAACAATTACCGGAGGGATTAGGTCAATATCCCCACCACTTGGAGGAAGTTGTAATGCGCATCCAGCAAGGGAAAAAAATGAAAATAAAATCAATTTGAATTTTTTGTTTTTAACCATTTTCTGTATTCTTTAACATTTAATAGATGTTCGGAATAAGTTTTAGCAAATTTATGTTTTCCAGTGCCATCCGCTACAAAAAAATAATAATCAACATCAGCAGGGTATAATGCCGCAATAATTGCATCTTTACTAGGATTGTTAATCGGTCCTGGAGGTAAGCCATAAAATAAATAAGTATTGTATGGAGAATTAACTTTCAAATCAGAATAAGTTAAACGACGCCAGTTTTCATTCAATGCATATTGAACTGTTGGATCTGCCTGTAATTTCATTCCTTTTTTTAATCTGTTATGATAAACAGCCGAAATAAGATTCATCTCTCCAACATAGTTAGTTTCCCCTTCGATTATAGAAGCTAAAGTAAGTATTTTATGTTTGTTCATATTCAATCTTATGGATTGATTTTCTAATGAATCATTCCAAAAACTATTCAATGAGTCTAAAATTATTGAAACAACTTCCTCAATAGATGAATTTTCATAAATGTGATAAATTCCTGGTAATAAATATCCTTCAAGTGAATTTGAATCAATGTTGAATTCAGAGATAAAATTTTTATCTAAAGCTTTTCGAATAAATGTAGAAGAATCAATTTTTATTTCTAAATGCAAACTTTGACTAATTTTTTTTAGTGTAAATCCCTCATGGATTTTAATTGTCTTAAGATAATCAGCGGGACCATTAACAAAAAGGTCGAGTAAATCTAAATAACTTAATCCATTAAATATTTTAAATCTTGCTGCTTTAATTTTATTATCAGCACCATAAATAAAAGCAGCCAACTTAAAGAGAAATATACTTTTTATTATTCCTTTCTGATAAAGTTTATTCGAGATAATATCAAAAGATTCTCCTTTTTTAATTTCAAATAATAGTGGCTGACTTAATGAATAATCCAATGATGTAAAAAAAGTATAATATCCCAATCCCACCAACAAAAAAAAGAATAATATTATGATAATTTTTTGAAATCTTGTAAAAAGTTTTTGTTTTATTTGATTCATTATAAAATTTTTATTTACTCTAGAGTTAATTTGAAGGCTTCGAGATTCATCTAATATTTTTTCAAAAACATTTTTGAGGTGATTATGATAATTAATTGGTACATCTTTTAAAATCATTTCCATTATCTCAACTTCTCTTTTAAGGTCATAATGATGTGATTTTAATTCTTTTTTAATAAGCATAATTTTTTCTATTAAACGGAAACGCTCTATCAATTGATTTTTTATTTGTTCATCTAAATTATCTATCTCTTTTCTTAAATACCTTAAATCTTCTTCTAAACTTTTCATCTTATATTCCCTCAATCAGTTTGGAAGAATCTAAAAAAGAATTATTATCAATAGAGGGATAAGGTTTAAAATTTAACTTATCTCTTCTCCCAATTTTATATAAAGTTTCCGCTCTAAAGGCTATCATCGCAGCATTATCACCACAAAATTCTAAAGATGGTATTATAAGTTTTTTTTGATACTTATCAGCAATCTTAAAAGATATTTCTTTTAATAAATCATTAGCAGCAACTCCACCTACTATTGAAATTGAATTTACATTAAATTTTTTAAGTGCCTCTTCAAGCTTTAATGTTAAAGAATTTACTAAGGCTTTTTGAAAAGACGCAGAGATATCACAAATATGCTGAGTATCCAGTTTTTCAATTCCTCCTTGACTTTGAATATACCTCAAAACGGAAGTTTTTAATCCACTAAAAGAGAAATTAAATGAGTTTTTTAAATCAGTCACTGGAAATTTTATTCGATTGTCGTCACCATATTTAGATGTTTCTTGAATTTTAGGACCACCCGGATAGCCCAATCCTAAAAGTTTAGCTACCTTATCGAAAGCTTCACCTGCAGCATCATCAACAGTTGAACCTAATTTACACAATTCCGAAAAACTTTTTACATAAATTAGTAAAGTATGACCCCCAGAAACGACTAAACATAAATATGGAAATTCAGGATTTTGTTTCATTAAAAAACCAGAGAAAATATGACCTTCGATGTGATTAACTGCGATAAAATCTTTTTCTAGGCTTAAAGCTAAACCCTTTGCGAATGTAAGACCTACAAGTAAAGCTCCTATAAGTCCAGGCCCTGCAGTCGCACCTATTAAATCAATATTCTCAAGACTGACTTCTGATTTTCTTAAAGCATCTTTCAACAAAGGCGCAATTATTTGAATGTGTGCTCTACTTGATAATTCAGGAACAACACCTCCATACTTTTTATGAAAATCTTGAGATGATACTAAATTCGCTGATACGATACCATTTTTAATTATAGCAATTGAGGTTTCATCACAGGAAGTTTCTATACCTAAGGTAATCATATTTATTTACATCTTCCCAAAGGTAAGAAAACTTTTTACAATATGTCTGGCAATGCTGGGATTTTCTTTCAATCTTCTTAAAGAATATGCATACCATTCCTTACCAAAAGGAACATAAATTCTAATTTTATAACCATCTCGATTAATCTTATCTCTTAAATCTTCTCTTACACCTAACAACATTTGAAATTCAAATTTATTTTTTGGAATTTTTAATTCCTGAATCATTTTATAGGCTTCATCAATTAAGTATTTATCGTGAGTAGCAATTCCCACATAATTACCATCGAGAAACATTTGTTTTAATATTTTCAAAAAATTATCTCTAATTGCTTGTTTATCTTTAAAGGCAATTTCTGGGGGTTCTACATAAATTCCTTTACACAATCTATAATTTGTTCCTAAACCATTTAATTGAACTACATCACTAAATGATCTTTTGAGATAAGACTGAATCACAATTCCAACATTTTGAAGGTTATTAAATAATCTTTTATAAACTTCAATAGTATTATCTGTAGTAGAAGAATCCTCCATATCAATTCTAACAAAATTACCTAACTGAGCTGCTTTTGAAACTATTTCTTTAATTTGTTCATATGCAAAATCAACACTAATGTTAAGTCCCATTTGAGTGGGTTTAATAGATAAGTTAGATAAGAGCTTATGTTCGTCTATTGCTTCTAAAACTTCAATAGCTTCATTTTTATATTTAATGGCTTCTTCTTTATTTTTGATTGACTCACCTAAAACATCGATGGTGGCATAAATTCCTTTAGAATTTAAGTATTTTACAACATTTATTGCATCTTCTAATGTCTCTCCAGCAATATATCTTTTGGAGAAAAAGCCAACTACAGGTTTTGGCATTATTGTTACAGTCTTAACAATAGCCTCGTTAATGAAACTCACAAAATCTTCCTAAATTTTACGCCAAATTTAGTGATGAGAACTTATCTTAAAAAATAACAAAGAGTATGATAAGAAAGAATTTTTAAGGGTTGGTAAAAAATTGGAAATAAGTCCTATTCTTCGTAATCAAGAATTAAAGATTTTGTGTGCCCACAGCTACAAACAAATTTAATTTCACGGATGTTATTATTCTCATCCTTGTTTAATATAATTTTGACATTATCAATCTCATCCTCCTCAAAAGTAACCTGGACCTTACCTACAACTTTAACCTGCTCTGATTTTAATACATTTTTTCTACTATTAGAACGATTAGAATGTAATATTTCAAATTTCATCTCATCCATAATCACCTCAAAAAAGTTTATTTATTTGTTCAGCTATAGAATCTAAAGGTAAAATTGCATCTGCTAGATTATTTTCTACAATAGCTTTAGGCATTCCAAAAACGACACAACTATCCTCATCTTGCGCAACTGAATAGCCTCCTAAACTTTTTAATCTTTTTGTTGCCTCATATCCATCTTTACCCATTCCAGTCATTATTATTGATAAAACATGCTTACCATAGATATCAATCAGTGAATTTAGCGTTACATCAACACAAGGTTTATAAAGAGTATCTGTAGGTTTATCTGTTATTTTAATATTTGTTAACGCCGATTTTTTCTCAGCAATCATTTGTTTTCCCCCTACTCCAATATAAACTGTAGAAGGTGAAATTTGGTCGTTATCTTCAGCTTCTTTAACGGTTATTGAACTCATTTTATCCAATCTATCAGCTAGAGATTTTGTAAACATTGGAGGCATATGCTGTACTATGAAAACAGGAACTGGAAGGTTTTTATTTATCTCTGGGATAACCTTTTGTAATGATAGGGGACCACCAGTTGAAATGCCAATCAAAATAGCTCTTATATCAAAAGGAGGTTTTATAAAATTATCTAATTGAGGCTTAGCTTTAAATCCTTTTGGTTCAGTAATTTTACTATGAATTCTTGATAAACGAAATGCTAATGCTCGTTGGTTATGAATAGTTTTAATTTTAGCTATTAAATCTTTTTGAATATTTGCTAAACCACTAGAAATATTTACAACATCTTTTGTTAAAAAATCGACAGCACCTAAAGAAAGTGCTTTTAGTGTTGTTTCTGTTCCTTCTGCAGTGAGCGAGCTTAACATAATTACTGGTGTTGGACATTCAGTCATAATTTTTTTCAAAGTATCTAATCCATTCATTACTGGCATTTCAACATCAAGCGTAACGATATCAGGTTTTAGTTTCTGAACTAATTCAAATCCTTCCTGACCATTACGAGCCGTGCCAACAACTTCAATTTCTCCACTACTCTCAAGAATATATGAAATCGACTTTCTCATAAAAGCCGAATCATCAACCACCAGAACCCTAATTCTTTTAGACATATTAAGTTAAATTAATTATTTCTGCAATATCCAAAATAAGAATAATAGAACCATCACCCATTATTGTTGAACCAGCTATACCTGGAATCTTACCTAAAAAATTACCCAAAGATTTTATCACTATTTCTTTTTGCCCGATAAGATTATCTACTTCTAATCCAATTTGTTTTTCAGCCAATCCAACAATTACAACGTATTGATATTCATAATCATTATTCTTACCATTTTCTTTTAATAACTTTTCCCGTAAAGAGATAATTGGAATTACTCTGTCTCGGAGTTTTATATTGGGTTTTTGGTTTACAAAATAAATGTTTTCTTTATTAACTCTTATAACTTCAATAACTAAGCTTAACGGAATAACGAATTGCTCTTCCTTCACCTTAACAACTAAACCGCTGATTATAGCTAATGTAAGAGGCAACCTGATAGATATTTTTGTTCCCTTTTTAGGGACGGAATCGATGTCTATAGTTCCTCTTAATTTTGTTACATTAGTTTTTACTACATCCATACCAACACCTCTACCAGATATGTTGGTAATTACTTCGGCAGTAGAGAAACCAGGTAAGAATATAAGGTTAAAAATTTCTTGTTTACTTAATTCCTCTGCTTTTTCTCTTGAAATTAAGCCCTTACTAATTGCTTTATTTTTTATAACTTCAGGGTCAATTCCTTTGCCATCATCTTCAATAGTAATTATGATATTATTTCCTTCCTGCTGAGCAGATAGTTTTATAGTTCCAGTAGGATTTTTACCACATTGAATTCGAACATCTTCTTTTTCAATTCCGTGGTCTACACTATTTCTAATTAAGTGAACAAGAGGGTCATTTATTTCTTCAATAAGAGTTTTATCTAATTCTGTTTCTTCACCTTCAATAATTAAATTAATTTTTTTTTCAGCAATTTTGGATAAATCCCTTACAAGTCTTGGGTATTTATTAAAAACCTTACCAATCTTCACCATCCTAGTCTTCATAACTATCTGCTGTAATTCATTTGTCATCATATCAATAAGTTTTGTTGTTTCAGCAAGTTCACGGGCTAATTTAGTCCCTTCATATTCGGTTGATACTTCAAGGTTTATTTGAGCAAGTCTATTTCTGCCAAGGACTAATTCAGAGACATTATTTAATAAATCATCAAGTCTTTCTACATCAACTCTAATTGTATTATCAGATTTTTTTAATTCTGTTTGTTTAAGAGCCTGTTCTTTTTTCAGTTCAATAGAAGTTTGAAAATTATCATCAATTTTAACATCTAGTTTTTCATTTGTAAATTCTTGAACTTTTGTTTTTAATAACTCATTTTTATTATCACCTTCTGAAATTTTTTCATTGAGCTCTTCTTTGGTTTGTTTCGCATAAGGAACTTGGACCTCAGTTTTATTAGAATTACTCAAAGAATTGTACAAATCAGTAAGTTTTTTAACTATCTCTGTAGTATCTACATTTTCATTTTTTTCATTTTCTATTTTTACAACGAGTTCTTTAATTTTATCAAAACCTTGAAGTATCAGATCCATTATATCTGGAGTTAGAATTGTTTCTTTTTTACGAATTTTATTAAGAATATCTTCACACCTATGAGTAAGAGTTGTGAGATTAGTTAGATTGAGAAAACTCGATGTCCCTTTTATTGTATGAAAAGAACGAAATACTTTATTTATATTTTCCTCATTATCGGGATTTTGTTCTAACTCAATAAGATCAACATCTAATGAGTCGATGATTTCTTTAGTTTCAACGATAAAGCTATCAACGATCTCTTTCATTTCTGGATCGTTGAGCATAGCTGTTAATTCTTGTGTATTCATTTCCCTAAAAAAAGTTTGTCTATTTCGTCTTGAGAAGTTGATGAATTTAAAGTAGGATTATTAACAGAAGAACCATTTATTAACTGATCTATCATTTTCTGTTGTTGAGTAGTATCTTGATACCTAGCATTTTCATTGAAAACATTCTTATCTGTATATTTACTTATTCCAGAGAATTCTGAATCTTCAAGGTCTTTAAATAATGTGCTTAGTCGTTCTTGCACTGATTGAATTAAATAATTTACTGCAGCTAATTGCTGCGCAGTAATATCCTGAACCTGAAGTGAGATTGTTACATTGTTTGCGTATTGATTAATATTATCTAAAGAGACGTTAATTGAATTTAAATTTCCCTTTATCTCTTCATTAGAACTGTCATTATACATTTGAATTATTCTGCTTAATTTCTCTTTGGCAGATGAAATTTCAAGAAGGATTTTATCGACAGTATCAAGGATTTCAGTTGTTGCCATTTCAGTTGCATTGGTTACACTATCAATCTGATTTGCTGCTGAAGGAATTTTACTGGCAGTTTCAGTAATGGATTGATTAATATTTTCAAGAAGAGGAATTGTATTACTCATAAAATCAATTAACTTTTGAATAACAGGGATCAATTTTTCTGAATAAAGAAAAATTGTCTTTAAATCATCAAGTTTTTCAAAAAGTTTATTCATAACAGAGGCATCGTTTTTCATTTATCCCTCCACATTTTTAGATGATAAAATTTGCTCAATTTTTTCTTTTAGAGTTGCAGGAGTAAATGGCTTAAGAATGTAATTGTTAACCCCTGCTTTTAGAGCTTCGATTATATCCTCTTTAAGTCCGCGTGTAGTGACCATAAGAACAGCAAGATGATTAAATTTTTCACTTGTTCTTATTGCCTTGACTAAATCAATCCCTGTCATATTTGGCATATTCCAGTCAGTAATAACAAAATTAATATCAGGATTTTCTTCTAACTTTACTAAAGCTTCATTCCCATCACTTGCTTCAACATAATCTTTAAAATTTAAAGAAGCAAGGGAATTGATAACTATTCTTCTCATAGTAACAGAATCATCAACAATGAGAAATTTTAAATTCATTTTAATATCTCCTTTTTAAGATAGGTATTTGCTTACTTCTTTAATCATATTATTCTGGTCAAAAGGTTTTATCAAATAAGAATTAGCACCTAATTGCATTGCTCTTTCTATATCTTCAGAATCTGATAGGTTCGACATAACTATTATTGGTGTATTAATAAAATTTTCATTAGTTCTAATTTTTTGAATTAAACTAAAACCATCTAAATTTGGCATGTTTAAATCAGTGATGATTAAATCAATGTTTTCATTAGGAAGTAATTCTAAAGCAATCATTCCATCCTCAGCTGATAAAATTTCATAACCTTTAATTTTTAGAGCTATAGAGATAAATTTTCTTATAGTTGGAGAGTCATCAACTACCAAGATTTTAGGTTTCACAATTTACTCCTTTTTATAGCCTACTGTTTTTGGAAAACTGACTATTGAGAATGCTTTGCTTATACCATGTAAGGTCTCTGAAAAACCAATAAATAAATAACCGCCTCTATTTAATGATTTATAGAGTTGATTTATAACTTTTATCTTTGAATTAAGGTCAAAATAAATTAAAACATTAGCACAAAAAATTATATCAAAATTTGTCATAAGCATCATTTCATTAGGATCAAATAAATTAGCGTTTTTAAATGTTGCCATAGATTTTATATCTAAATTGAGTTCATAAAGACCATCGACTTGTTTGAAATATTTCTTCAGATATTGAATCGGAATGTTGCGAACTGCATATTCACCATAAATTCCTCTTACTGCAGTATCTAATACAGTTTGATTAATATCAGTACCTACAATTTCAAAATTAATTTCAGGATATTTTGGTTTTATAAATTCTTTTAGCATAATTGCAACCGAATAAGCTTCTTCACCTGATGAACAAGCTGCACTCCATATTCTAATTTTGAATTTCCCAGATTTCTGATTATTATGAATTATTTCGGGTATAATTTTTTGAACCATTGCATCAAGTTGACCTGTGTTTCTAAAAAAGAAAGTCTCGTTTATAGTAATAGTATCATAAAAATATCTTAGCTCAGTTTTATTAGTAAAACCATTGGTAACTAATTTAAAATATTCTTCAAAAGAACTAAGTTTAAGATGAACTATTCTTTTTAATAACCTACTTTCTAATAGATATTTCTTATTATCTTGAAAATAAATTCCTGTTTTTTCGTAAATGAATTTTCTCCATTGTTCAAATTGACTTTGAGACATTTCAGGAAGCTTGCTATAAGGATTTGGATTAGAAGTCTTAAACTGATTTAAGCTATAATTATAATCCATACATACCACAGTTAGTTGAAACTAAAGTTTTTAATATTTAATATTTCAATAGCTTTCTGTCTTATCATTTCATTTTCATCTTCAGTAAGTTTTACAAGAAAATCATTGACCATAGGATGATTAATTGTTTCCATTATTTCAATTAATCTTAGCTTTATCCAAAAATTAGCGTTTAGAAATTCTTCATTTAATAAAATAATTGCAGTTTCTATATCAAGTTTAAAGAGTAACTCTACAGAATACAGACGTGCCATTTCCTCACAATGATTTAAACACCTTGATACAGCATCAATTAATTTATGAAGCGTGAGTTTATTGAGGTTAGATAATAGTTCATCATTATTTTCTATCAATTGTAAAATCAATGATAACAACTGCGATGTGTTCGATGGATTTGAAATTAATATTTGTGGTAAGATGGAAAATACTTCATTTACATTTTGAGATACTTTGTTAAAAATAATTGAATCTATTTCTTCATCGATTCCATAATGTCTGAGCATCTCATAAATAAGTTCAAGGTCGTTATAAGGAGTCAAAAACTTAATAGCAATTTTGATATGTTCAACATCAGTTTGATTAAGCATTATCAGTAAAGCTCGTTTGATTTTTTCATCATATGGTAGGTCAAAACCATATTTATTTTGAAGTTTGTAAATTGATTCTAAAATTGGTTCTACAAATGATTCATCAGCGTCTTGCAATTCACCAATTAAAAAGAAAAATGAATCTTCATTTCCTATATTTCCTAAACTTTCAAGAACATTATATTTTACAAGTGGGTCTCCATCTTTATAGCATTCAATTATAAATTTAAAGCTTTCCTCTGAACCTATTTTACCTAAAGCTTCAATTACATACGGTTTAAATATATCTTTTTGATAATAAAGGTCTTTTAATTTATCAATAGAGTTAACAGACCTGTTATTTCCAAAACCTTCTATGCAGGAAATTATTACATTATCATTTTTTGTTTTTTCTAATAAATCAAAAAGTGCGTGTTCTGATTTTTCATCTACAATTGTAGCAAGAATATCAGCTGCAAATTTTATATCGAAATCATTTTCACTTTTGTTTATAAAATCAATTAGTGAATCAATTGAGAATTTATTATATTGAAGTAGAATTTCGCCTGTAAGATTCCTTAGAGTAATATCTTTTGAGGAAATATAATTAACTACACAATTAGGTAATGATTCAAATCTATTAGAAAGGAAAAAATGTATTAGAAGATTTCTAATACCCTTATTCTCGATAACCATTGAATAACATAAGTCAGTGATAAGATTTTCATCAATATTCTGAACATCGATTGATTCTAAAAATTTCTCCAGTTGTTCTGTATCAGTTGCTTCTATAATGCTTTTTAATTCTAAGTTTTTTAATTCCATATTACACTTTTTAAGTTTTATTTTTCAACATAAGTGCCATATTTTTTTAATCATTAAAGAACACTATCTAACAAAATAAAAGAATTTCTATGATTACAATTAAGCAAATGAACAATATTATCCATTTAGTTATATTAATTCATTTTATAGGCATCGTATAATTCTTGTTTTTCTCTAAATCTAAATCACTAAATTTATAAACAGATATAAGATTTTTTAATTGATTAGTGAATTTATTTAAATCTTCAGCAGAATTAACAACTTTTCTAACTTGTTCTGAACTATCTTTAGTTACATTCAAGATATTATCAATATTTTTACTAATTTCCTCAGCAGCTGCAGATTGCTCTTCACTTGCAGACGCCACTTGAGAAACTAATTGAGAAACTATTTCCGTTTCGTTGATTATATTTTGAAGAGACTTTCCTGCAATCTCCGCTTTTTGTTTGCCAAGAATTGCTTATTTTTTACCTAAGTGCATCTCTTGAACAGCTTTTTCAGTTTCATTTTGAATAAGTTTTATCATATTGGCAATTTCTTTAGTAGCTTTAGATGTTCTCTCAGCTAATTTTCTAACTTCATCGGCAACTACAACAAAACCTCGTCCTTGTTCGCCCGCTCTGGCTGCTTCGATTGCAGCATTTAATGCTAATAAATTTGTCTGGTCTGCAATATCGTTAATAACCTGTATTATTTCCCCTATTTGTTTACTGTTATTTCCAAGTTTCTCAACGATGTCAGCTCCATCAGATACAATTTCAGCGATTCTATTAATACCCTGAATTGTATTAGCTACAATGTTACCGCCTTCTTTGGCAACCTTACCGGCTTTTCCTGAGGCTTCAGCAGCAATTATTGTATTTTTAGTTGTTTCAAGAATAGTTTTTGTCATCTCTTCTATTGAAGCTGATATTTCATTTATTTGCATTGATTGTTGATTAATTCCAGCAGCCATTTGCTCTGTACTTGAAAGAATTTGACTTGCAACTAATGAAGTAGATTCTACTGAAGAATTAGTCTGGAATGTTATTTCTCTTAAAGAGTCAATTACTTTATTTATTGAATTAACAAGTTTTTGGTGATCACCGCGATAAACTGCTGAAATTTTTTCAGTTAAATCACCTCTGGATAATTTATCTAATATATTCATAGATTCTGATATAGGAAGATAAATTAAATCTATATTTTTATTAAACCCTTCAAGAATTTGGCTATAAGCGCCCGAAACAATTTTAGTATTTGCTCTTTTATCAAGGTTTCCTTGTTCTAAATATTCATTTAATTTTTTACTTTCATGAAAATAAGATTATTAAGATTTGAAATTATTTTTTCAAAGCTATCGGATAGTTTATCTTTATCTGATAGCCTGTTAAAACTTAAATTTAGATTACCTTGACTAATATTTTCTGCAATTTTAATTTTCTCCAGAATTGAAGTTCTTAAACGATTCAAAGACTTGGAAATTTCTCCAATCTCATCATTAGAATTTAACTCTAAACCATTTTCAAAGTCCCCCAGAGAAAAATTTTCTATTTGATTTAAGATTTTTTTGACAGGCTTTATCAAAGTAGGAATAATTTTGAAAAATGATATTATAAAAGCAAATGTTCCCAAAATCATAAACAGAACTACTAGGAATATGGTATTATCTAAGATGCCCTCACTTTTTTGATAAATTGAGGACTTTCTATTTTCGAGATAATTTCTTATTGTTTCGATATGTTTATTCAATCTATTTTCTATTTCCTCACCAGATGTAGAAGCAATAAGTGATGACATTTCAAAATCTTTCATTGCTGCTGCGCTTAAAGTACCATCAACAACCAAACTTTTATATTCTTTTACAGTTTTCTGGAGAGTCTCAAGTTCACTTTTCAATTCTTCATCATTCAGTTCTGATAACAATGAATTTACTTCAAAATCAAAATTTTTTTTATTATCCAAAACAACATTAGCATTTTCATTAAAGTGGTCTTGAAACTCAGGTATCGAAAATTTCATTAATGCATTCTGTTGATAAAGAAACAATTTATAAATTTGATTTAACTTTTGAGAAGGTATAAAATATTCAGAATTTAAATCTTTATTTAGATTTGATACAGCGATAAATTTGTTAAGCTATAAACAGTTGCCAATGTAGAAACCGAAGCTATTAATAGAATGGATAAGCGTATTTTATTGCTAAATGTTAAATCCTTAATACTAAATTTTTTAGATTGATACATATAATCCCCTACTAATTTTATTTTATTTTAAAGATAAATGTTATTGAAGTTTTAACTTTTACTTTAACTCCCTTATTTTGACCAGGTTTGAACTTAGTTTTTTTAAGAACTGAAATAACTTCTTCATCGCAACCACCCCCAATTCCTTTAATAATTTTTACATCATTCACATTTCCATTTTCATCTACATAAGCGATTGCAAACACTTTGCCTTCTATACCTGCTTTTTTAGCAATTTCGGGATATTTAACTTGTTTCATCATTTCTGCAATACCATTAACTGGTTCTGGCATCATTTCAGCAAATGCTAAATACCCATCATCACTATCCCCAGAAGATTGAGAATAAACAATAAACGAAGAAATCATAAACAATGTGAAAATTATTATTTTAATCATTTTTTACACCTTTCAATTGTTTTTTACGATTTAAAGAAATTACTTTTTACCTAATTTTTATCGATTTTATATTAAATTTCTTAAGTAATAATAAAAATCTTTTGTGGGCGAGATAATCTGGTATTCACTAATAAGATTATTTATAAGTATAATTTTTCTTTGGCTTACAAAAAGTTATTGGGGCGAGAAATATTTCTTTCTTATTGTCTTAATTTCTTTGGTTGTTATTGTAATTTATCCTGCAGTAAAATCTTATAAGACTTTTATTGAGAAAAATAAATCAATAATTGAAGGATCAATTTGTTCAACTTGTAAACATTTTAATTTTTCAGCTGTAATTTGTATGAAATATGATAAACACCCAACTTCTGATAATATCCCCTGTAATGGAACAGATTGGGAACTTTAAAAAAAACCCTGAAAAATTCAGGGTTATAAGAGAATCTATAAAATTATCAGATTTTTATTCAGTTACCTTCAACTCTTTTGGCATATCGATTTCAGCACCAATACCTTTAATTTGATAGATTGTAACTGGACCTGTAACACTTTCGGGATTGAATTCTTTACCGCTTTCTTCGGCTAAATGTTCATAATATTTCACTGCTTCTTCTTGAGAAAGTTCGATTTTATAAACAGTTCCTTCTGCAACTGCTTTTCCGCCAACTGCAGAGACTGGAAAGACAATATCCCCATCTTTAACTTTAATCCTAATTTTACCATCACCATCGCTTTTCAATTCCATCCAACAACCAGCGTGCTGACATACCTCCAAAACTTCTCCTTCAACAAGAACTGTTTTACCAACGAAAGACTCTGGATTTGCGAGAATTTCAGAAATTTTTGTTTTTTCAGTTAAAGAGATTTCTCTACCAAATTTTTCAACTTGAGCAAAATTAAATGAACTAAACAAAATAATAATAAATAATATTTTTTTCATAGTAACTCCCTAAATTTATTTTATTCATTCAAAAATAATAAAGTTAAATAAAATTTTTTTATAAGATGTTACTTGCAATTTCAGCCAATTCAGACCTCTCACCCTTTTCCAAGTTTATATGAGCATACAATCTTTGCCCTTTGAATCTATCAATCAAATATGAAAGACCGTTTGATTGACCATCTAAATATGGGTGATCAATTTGATAAACATCGCCAGTAAATACTATCTTAGAACCTTCACCTGCACGAGTAATAATTGTTTTTATTTCGTGAGGAGTTAGATTTTGCGCTTCATCTACAATAAAAAATATTCTTTGTAAACTTCGCCCTCTTATATAAGAAAGTGGTTCAATAACAAGCTTCTGTTCTTTTACAAGCGAATTAACTAATTGATAGTTTTTATCGGATTCTGGATATTGATCTTGAATAACTTTTAAGTTATCCCAAAGTGGTTGCATATAAGGAGCAATTTTACTTTCAACATCACCTGGTAAAAATCCAATATCTTTATTACTTAATGGAACAATTGGACGAGCAATAAAAATTTGACGATAAAATTTTCTCACAGATAAAGCTGAAGCTAAAGCTAAAAGTGTCTTTCCAGTTCCTGCTTTACCAGTTAGTGAGACCAATTGAATATTCTGATTTATTAAAGCATCAACTGCAAAAGATTGCTCAGCATTCCTTGGTATTATACCAAAAACAATGTTTTTCTCAACTCTCCTTAAATTTTCTTTACCCATATCAAGTTGAGCAAGCACTGACCTATTGAGGTTTCTTAATATAAAATATTTATTTGGATAAATTTCATTTTTATAATTACTCAATAACATCTTAGCTGGAACTTCATAAGGAGGATTAAAAAATTTTATTAAAAAGTTATCATCAATATTTTCGATTATGTCTTTACCTGAATATAATTCTTCAATGCTTTTTACTCTATCTGAGGTATAATCTTCAGCATGAATTCCAAGCGCTTTGGCTTTCATTCGAAGGTTAACATCTTTAGACACAAGAACAACTTTCGATTTTCCATTTAGTCTTTTTTTCCACTCAAATGCTACACTTAAAATTCTATGGTCTGGAGTATCTTCTTTAAATATCTCTCTTATCTCTTCATTTATTTCACGAGATATTGCAATTCTTAATTTACCTCTATTTTTACCCATTTGAACACCGCCATTGAAGATGGCTGTGCCTGTAAGGGTATCGAGAGTTCGTGCAAATTCACGTGCATTCAAATTAATAACCTGGCTTCCTCTTTTGAATTGGTCTAATTCTTCTATAACTGTTAAAGGAATTACTACATCATTTTCTTGAAACATATGTATTGAATCTGCGTCGTGAAGGATTACATTGGTATCTAATATGAAAGTTTTGGGCTTTTTGGATTTTGAGGTTTTCTCTTTTATGGGCATTTATTATTTGTTTTTTACAAATTTAATAATTCAATAAAATTTTTACTATCTATTTATGTTAAAAAAATATAATCTTTTGTTTATTCTTAACTTTGAATAAGAATTGCCTATCATTTCCAGAACCTTAGCTTAAATATTAACTTTAATGAAAATCTAAGTTTCTGATAACTTCTTCTTCTATTAATTAACTTAATGCTAAATAAATACTATTTTAGTGGTTAATAAATGATAGCATTTACTTTATTACAATCATTTTCTTTGCATCAACAAATATCTGAGCAGAGCCTGTAGAATAATCTTCAATACTTAATTGATAAAAATAAACACCAGTTGGTAATGTAGAATTTATAGTGTATAATATAGAATGACGCCCGGCTTCATAATATCTATCAACGATTGTTTCTATCTCTCTTCCTAATACATCAAATAATTTTATTGTTTGCCTCCCGCTTACTGGAGACTGCCAACTAATAATAGTGCTTGGGTTAAAAGGATTTGGATAGTTCTGTTCTAGTGAAAAAGATATATTACTTTTTACCTCAACTTCAATTTCTTTTGAGTATTCAAATTTCCCATCAAAGTCAATTTGTTTTAATCTGTATTTATATTTTCCTGCGTTTAAGTTTTTCTCAATATATTTATAAGTCTGAGGCTCAATAGTAGAACCCTTGCCTTGAACAAATCCAATGCTTATAAAATCTTTACCATCATATTTTTGAACTTCAAAACCAAAATTATTTTTCTCAGAAGCAGTAGTCCATAACAATTCTACATTATTATCGAATGAAATTCCAATAAAAGATACTAATTCTACAGGAATTATATAAGTAAGACTTACATCATCAATATACCAATAATCAATATTAAAAGAATTTCCAGTGTAAAAAAATGCAAGTTGTAAAGGAGATGATATTGGCACAAAAGATTGAGTTACAGTTGTAGGTCCTATATTTCCAGTTGGATTAACTAATTGCCATATTGGAGTATAATTTGCACCGTTATTATAAGTTACAGCTACTCCCAAAGTACCAGATGGGTTAGCATACCAATCGAAAAAATATTTAAACTCTAGTGTTAATTCCTGATTGATAGGAACGTTAATAGGGATAGATCTTAAATAAGAAGAACCATTAAATTGCGGTGTCCATCCTAATCGTAATTCAGGTGGTGATGCTCCGCCTGCATTGTTCGTATTTTGAATAGTCCAGTTTGTCAATCCTAAAGGACCTACAGGTGTCCAGTTACTTAAATTTTGGAACGGTTCTAATAAAACAGTGCCTGGATTTAATTCGGTTCTGAAAGACCATAATGGAGCAGGAGATGAACAAGTATCGTTTTTACTAACAACTTTCCAGTTATAAACTTTGTTATATGATAATTGAATAGGAATATTAATTGAATTTATAGCACTACCATTATAGATTTGAGATAAATTAAAACCTTCACCAAGCCACACTTCAACTTGAGTTACACCATTTCCATTTATCCAGGTAAGTTGGGGAGTATTAATTGATACATTATTACTTCCATTAACTGGGAAGGGATTTGAGGCAGATTGCGCAGGGCAAGGTGGTCCAATTAAAACTTCAGTTATCCATGCTTGATAATTACCTGTTCTGTCGTCCATCCAAAGAGGATAAGCTTTCCCTCCGCCACCGGCAATTCCAATATAATCACCTTGATAGCCGCTGGATAATCCAGCAATAGGTTTAGGTCTAAAATTTCTGTCACTAACTCTAAAATTAACAAAGGATTGAGCACCATCATAAGAAACAGCCATATAAACACCAGAACTATCATTTGTTGTTTCTCTGTTATCATAGAAAACAACATAAATGTTTCCATTTGATTGATCTACAGTACACCAAGGATAATATTGGTCTTTTCCATTATTAAGTGGATCATCATTCACTCTTTTTGGAGCACTCCAAGTAGAGCCACCATCAGTAGAACGAATCATAACAATATCAGGGTCAGAGCCTGCCGGTGCAACTCCTCTTTGAGGCCAAGTAATGTAAATATAACCATTATTTGGCCCACCGCTTCTATCAACAGCCATAGAGGGAAATGAAGCTACCCTAATTGAGGTTGGCTTTAAGCTTCCTCTAATTCCAAAATTGAAATTTCCATTAGGAGTTAGCGCCCCATAAATTCTTGACCTTGTCCAAGTTACTCCACCATCAGTTGATTTAGCAAAACCTATAGCATCCTCTCCGCCAGGCCAATTATCATAAATTGAAAATGCTACATAGACTTCACCATTGGGACCAGTTTGAACATTTACACCCTGAGCGTGACTTCCAGGTGTTAGAGTTGAAGATAAATTTATTGATGAACTCCAAGTTTCACCAAAATTAGTTGAATATCTTATAACTGCTTGATTATTATTAGGACCACCAAAATCAGTCCAAGTTGAATATAATCTATTCTCAAATGGGCTTCCAACTTTTTTATCAATGCCCAGATGATTTTTATCAGCTAAACTTCCTGGATTAGGTGCAACGGTAAAAGTTGTCCAACTTGAGCCATTATTTGTAGAGCGCGCAATACCCTGACCACTTGAGCTTGATATGAAACCAATATAAAAATAACCATTTGTTCCAATTACATTTGCTGGATCACCCGAATTAGTGAACGATGGTTGGTCTGTGCCAGCCCAAGTAGTACCACCATTAGTTGTCCAATAAACACCTGTTCCATACACTGTAGTTACTGGCCAGTTAGTTGTATTTGCTCCAGCAAACAATATATTGTTATTAGTTGGATGTATGTCGATTGAAGTTTCTGATTGAGTTGTATTTGATGTAGGTCTTAATCTATAATTTGGATAGACCACAACATCCAATCCATTTATATTAAAAGTCCTTATTTTTTGTTCTGCTGGTATATATCTATAATTTGATAAATCATAAAAAAATGAACTTTTGGGGTCTAACTCTATTTTTGACCAGATTTTTTCGTAGTCAGGCTGAATATCCTGAGCAAATAAAAATTTAGTAAATAGGTTAACTATTAAAAAACATAACGTTAAAGTAATGTAATATCTCATTTATGCTCCTTTAATATTTGGTTAGTAAATTTTAAATCTATAAATGATTGAAGAACAAGTCATTTTTCTTAATAAGTCTCATTATTTTACCTCTAAACTTAAAAAAAATTTAAACAAATTATACTATAAATAATTCTATGATTGAACTCTTAATTTTAATCTTAATTTCATTACTGATATCTAATTCATTTTTATTTTTTGCATTGGGTAAAATTAATAATTTCAGTTCACTAAAGTCTTTGTTGATGGTTATTATAAAACCAATTAAAAAACTATCAAACAATAAATTTTTTTTTAATAAATTACTAAAAGAAAATCACAAGAATGAAATATTTCTATCAAATAATCAAATCAAATTATCGCTGGTTATTCCCTTCAAAAATGAAAAGGAAAATTTACCAGATTTAGTAGAGTCCTTAATTAATTTGAATTATAATAAGGATCTATTTGAAATAATATTTGTAAATGATAATTCTAATGATAATAGTGAAAGTATTATAATAAAAAGCAATTTGACTAATTATAAAATTATTTCAGCACATAATAAAAGACTTCCAGGAAAGAAAGGTGCTTTAGATTTAGGGATAAAAAATGCGAATCACGATTTTATTGTAATAACTGATGCTGACTGTAAGCCATTACCAGATTGGTTAAAATCAATATCAAGTAAATTTAATGAGGGATATGACTTAACTTTCGGTTATTCTCCCTTGGTTAAAGAAAATACTTTAATAAGCAGGATATCTTCTTACGAAAATTTACGAAATTTTTTACTTTACTTTGCTTCAGTAGAATTGGGGCTTCCCTTCGGAGCTACGGCACGAAGTTTAGCTTTTAAGAAAAAAGTTTATGATAATGTTAAAGGCTATAACAATACAATTGAAACATTGAGTGGTGATGATGATTTATTCATCCGTGAGTGTGTGAAAAATAATTTTAGAATTGGCTACTTTTTAGATTCGAGTTCTTTTGTATTTTCTAAATCATCAAAAACTTTTTCTGATTATATTAAAAGAAAACGAAGACACTTAAAAACATCTCATCACTATTTATTTAAACATAAAGTAATTTTAGGAATTTGGTATCTATCTAATCAGTTTTCAACTTTTTCTGTTCTTTTATTACCTTTTTCCATTTTATTTATAATACCATTTTTTACAAAGCTACTTTTTGATGTTTTAATAGTTTTATATACCAAAAATACTTTAAGACATAACTTTCATCCTTTTGAAATTATCTCATTAGAAATATTCTACCAATTTTTAATTCCATTGAACTTTGTAAACTCAATTTTCTCAAAAGACAAATGGAATTAATATTCTTTTAAGATATAAATTTTAATACTTTTGAAATGTAAAAATTCTCAAAATATGGATTACAAAGTAATTGTAAAAAAAGCAGTTGAAGCAAAGCAATTCGCTTACGCTCCTTACTCAAATTTTAGAGTTGGTTCAGCACTATTAACAGAAGATGAACAAATCATAACTGGTTGTAATGTTGAGATAAGCTCTTTCAGTCTTACGATATGTGCGGAGCGTAACGCAATCTTTAAAGCCTACTCTGATGGAAAAAGAAAATTTAAAGCAATAGCAGTTGCAGCTGATACGAAGGATTATATCTCTCCTTGTGGCGCTTGTCGTCAAGTAATTTCTGATTTATGCGGAGATATTGAGGTGATTTTGATAAATGGAGAAAGTCAGATAAAAATTTTAAGAACTAATCAATTACTTCCTTTCGCTTTTAGTGACAAAGAATTAATTAAAAGGTAATAGTTTAATGGAACCTCATTCGATACCAGAGGGAACTGGATGGATTGAAGTTATTTGCGGATGTATGTTCTCTGGTAAAACAGAAGAACTAATCAAAAGATTAAAAAGAGCTCAAATAGCAAAACAAAAATTGAAAATATTTAAACCTGAAATTGATATTAGATATTCAATTGATTCAATTGTATCTCATAGCGAACTCTCAATGCCATCTATTATAGTTAAAGATGCAAAAGAGATTTTAAATTTAGTTGATGATGCACAAGTAATAGGGATTGATGAAGCACAATTTTTTACAAATGACTTAATTAATGTTTCTATTGAATTAGCCAATAAAGGTAAACGAGTAATAATTGCTGGACTTGATCAGGATTATCGCGGAATTCCATTCGAACCGATACCCCAACTTTTAGCAGTTGCTGAATATATCACAAAGCTTTATGCCATTTGCGTTGTTTGCGGAAATCCGGCAAATAAAACTCAACGTAAAGTTGCAATTAAAGACAGGGTAGTCGTTGGTGCTTCAGATGTTTATGAAGCTCGCTGCAGAAAATGTCATTACATTCCAGAAGAATTATAGAGAGAAAAATATGTCATTCGAATCAATATTGAGAGGAATAATTGGAATATTTGTTTTAATTGGTATCTCATTGCTTTTTTCCAATAATAAAAAGAAAATAAGCTGGCGCTTAGTGATTGCTGGATTATCAATTCAACTTGTGTTTGCTCTTTTTATATTAAAAGGAGAAGACTTAAGAAAACTATTTTTCATACTAGGCTGGCCCAAAGATTTTTTTAACGGGGTAAGCTACATATTTGTTTTAATTCTTAACTTCACTACTGAAGGAGCAAAATTTGTTTTTGGAAATCTTGCACTTGCCCCTGGTTCAGAAAATTCATTAGGATTTTTCTTCGCATTTCAAGTATTGCCAACAATAATCTTTTTTGCTTCATTGATGTCAATTCTTTACTATCTTGGAATTATGCAACGAATTGTTCAAGCTATGGCTTGGGTTATGGCAAAATTAATGGGGACAAGCGGTGCTGAATCTTTATCCTGTACGGCAAATATTTTTGTAGGACAAACTGAAGCTCCACTTATGGTCAGACCTTATATCGGTAGTATGACTAAAAGTGAAATTTTAACTATTATGGTTGGTGGAATGGCAACAATTGCTGGTGGAGTTATGGCAGCATATATTCAAATTCTTGGAAGTGCTTATTCAGTTTCTCAAGGCATTCCTCTAATCGAAGCTCAAAAGTTGTTTGCAACTCAACTGCTTGGTGCAAGTGTGATGGCTGCCCCTGCTGCAATGGTTATAGCTAAAATATTGTTCCCTGAAACATCTGAACCTTTAACAAAAGGCACTGTAAAAGTTGAAGTAGAAAAATCTGCTCGTAATATTATTGAAGCAGCTGCGAACGGTGCAAGTGACGGATTAAAATTAGCACTCAATGTCGGAGCAATGTTAATTGCTTTTATTGCATTGATTGCCTTGGTAAATTATTTATTAAATGGATTGGGCGATATAATAGGAATAAATTCTTACTTAAAAACAACTTTTGGAACACCTCTAAGTTTTCAACTAATTATAGGATTAATTCTTCAAATTGTTGCTTTTGGTATTGGTGTTCCTTGGCAAGATGCTCTTACCTTCGGAAGTTTACTTGGCACAAAAATAGTACTTAATGAGTTCGTTGCTTATTCAGAGATGGGAACTTTAATTAAGACAGGAAAACTATTGAACGATAAATCTATTATTATGCTCACTTACGCACTTTGCGGCTTTGCTAATTTTAGTTCTATTGCCATTCAAATTGGTGGACTTGGACCATTAGCACCAGAGAGAAAATCAGATATTGCTGCATTAGGCATAAAAGCCGTTGTCGGCGGTGTTATGGCTACTCTAATGACTGCAACTCTTGCTGGATTATTTTTTGAAGGTTAAATTAAATTATGAAGATAAATCTTTCTCAGAAATACTATGAACTTTTAGATTTCATTAAAGAAAAAAAATTACCATCGCCAGATATAGCAATAATTCTTGGTAGCGGATTAGGAGATTTTGCAAATCGTTTTGAATCAAAAAATGTGTATCATACATCTGAAATACCTGCTTATCCCCCTTCAACAATAGTTGGTCATAAAGGGAAAATTCATTTTGCTGAAAAATTTGGCAAAAATATTTTACTCTTTCAAGGAAGAATTCACCTTTATGAAGGTTATAAAATTAATGAATGTGTTTTACCCATTTTTATTTCATATAAACTTGGAGGTAAAAAAATTATTCTAACAAATGCTGCAGGTGGAATAAATCCTGATTTTATACCAGGTGATTTGATGCTCGCAAATTCTCTAAATGGAATTTTTATAAAGAAAGAGCTTACATATCTTATTGGATTAAGCTCACCAGAAACAAAAAATTTTATATTGTCTCTTGAAGACAATTATCTAACAAAAATCATTAAAAAATCAGCTGAATTTTCAGGAATAGACCTTAAAGAAGGCACCTATATATACACTAAAGGACCATCTTATGAAACTCCCGCAGAGATACAATTCTTCAAAAAATTTGGTGCAGACGCAGTAGGAATGTCAACTGTTCACGAAGCGATTTTTTCTTCTTATCTTGGGATTGAAACTGCAGTTATATCCTGTATTACAAATCTCGCAGCTGGAATCTCTGATAAAAGACTTTCTCATGAAGAAGTTACTGAAACAGCTGAAATGGTAAAAGAAAAATTCTCCAATTTACTGGAAAAAATTATCGAGTTAGTTTAATCTACTTTAATTTAATTCATACTGTTACAATTATATTATATACTTTAAAAAGTCTTCTTTCAAAATAAGCTGAAGAATTTTATTTATATGAAATGATCACTACTGTCCGCTTATAAGTCAAATAAATTCAATTGGTTAGTGGAATCGTTGTTTTTAGTTCTGTAAGCAATATCATTTATAAGCTGTAAAATCGGTCTTTTTTCAAAAATTGAGATACTTAAA
>Ga0308389_1000303_pt1 | contig 37846 bp, 40 predicted proteins | sample Hotspr2Sample148_FD_202362 | JGI IMG/M metagenome (GOLD analysis project Ga0308389, IMG submission 202362) | Hot spring phototrophic mat microbial communities from Mushroom Spring, Yellowstone National Park, Wyoming, United States - 20040719_148 ... | reverse complement strand
TAAGTCAAAAAGTTTAAGGAAAATTTAATATTGACTTTAAGCGAAAATCAAATTTTTGATATCTTCTTAAAAACAAAAGCATTGCTCACAGGACATTTTCTTCTTACTTCAGGTAGGCATAGTGATAAATATTTTCAATGTGCAAAAGTTTTACAATACCCCCACTATACTGAACAAATTTGTTCTGTCTTATCGAATTTTTTCAAATACCATCAAGTTGACACAATTATTTCGCCTGCAATGGGTGGAATTTTAGTTGGCTATGAAGTTGCAAGGCAATTAGGTAAAAAATCATTATTTACAGAAAGAGAAGATAATAAGATGATTCTGCGCAGAGGTTTTAATTTAGACAATGGAGAAAAAGTTTTAGTTTGTGAGGATGTAATAACTACTGGTGGCTCCGTTTTCGAGGTGATTGATTTGGTTAAAAGCTTTAATGCTGAAATAGTTGGCATTGCTTCTATTTTAGATAGAACTAATGGAAATATAAAATTTGATTATCCTTTTAAAAGTGCATTAAAATTAGAAGTAGTTTCTTACTCCCCTGAGGAGTGTCCTATTTGCAAAGAAAATAAAATCCCACTTATAAAACCAGGCTCAAGAAAGGTCTTTAAATGAACTACTTGTTAAATAAACTAAACAATTTATTAAACGATGACTTATTATACAGACTTGTTTTAATAGTAATTACTATTACCTTGTCTTTTTTTCTATCAAAATTCATTGGTTTTTTAATAGAAAAAATCATTAAGCCATTTGTTAAAAAAACAAAATTAGAATTAGATGATATTATATTAAAATTATCTGGTAAGACTGTTTATAGACTATCCTTCGTCGCGGGTATTTATATATCCTTAAAGATTTTTGAAAAGGGAATTAAAAGTAAATCTAAATTCTTAGAAAAACCTTTAATTGAAATATATCCAATTTTAGAAAACATTATATTCATTGCGGAAATAATTCTCTTCATTGTTTTAATAATTGTTTTAACAATTACAGCTTTCAAAGTAGTAGATATTTTGTTTGATTACTATGCTGAAAAAATAAATGCAAAAGATGATAGAAATTTAAGTGGTAGTCTTTTTCCATTACTAAAAAAAGTTTCAAAGATTTTAGTCTTCTTACTTGGATTTGCTATTGTTTTGGCTAAATTAAAAATTGATATAAGTGCCTTTGTTGTTTCTTTAGGGGTTGGCTCGCTTGCAATTGCCCTTGCAGCACAGGAATCGCTTTCCAATATGATCTCTGGATTTATAATTATGATTGATAGACCATTTAGAATTGGTGATAGAATTCGTTATGCTGATAATCAAATTGGTGATGTGGTAGAAATTGGAATCCGAAGTACGAAAATTCAAGACTTTGATAATAATATTGTTGTAATTCCTAATAATGAAATTGTAAAATCCCGTTTAGTTAACATTACTTATCCAACTACATTAACACGAGTGGTTGTTGATGTCGGAGTTGCCTATGGCTCCGATATTAAAAAAGTAAAAGAGACTTTATTAAAAGCAGTTGAAAATGACCCATATTTGTCTAATCAAAAAACTCCTAGTGTCTATTTTATAAATTTTGGTGCATACTCATTAGATTTTCGACTTATTGCTTTTACAGATCATTACTCTGATGCATGGGATATGCAGTGTAGAGTTAGAGAAAAAATTTATGAATTACTAAAACAGGAGAATATTGAAATACCATTTCCTCAAACAGTTATTCATAAAGCAAATTAATTTACAATAAAATGAAAATTAAGTTTCAAATATTTAATATTCTTGTTATCAACTTTATTTTTTTTAGTGAAATTCTTTGCCAATCACATTTTAATAAATTTTTTGAAGATAAGTCATTAAGAATAGATTATTATCACGGTGGTAATTATAAATCAGAGTTTTTTGTGATTGATGAATTAATTGAAGAAAAATATTGGGCTGGTAATAAAAATAATCTAATTTATCCATTTGATTATGGTAAATACCAGATTGTTGTTAAAGATTTTAATACTGAAGAAATAATTTATTCATACAATTATTCAACACTTTTCAGTGAGTGGCAAACCACCGAAGAGGCAAAAAGACTTGATAAAATATTTCATGAGACAGTATTGATACCGTTTCCAAAAAATAAAATTAAATTGGAATTTTACTCAAGAGATTCTTTGAATATTTTTCAACTTAAGCACAAAATTTCTATTGATCCCTCTAATCCTTATATAATTAAAGAGCAAAAGAATAGTTTTATTTCAAAAACTATTCTAGAAAATGGCTCACCTGAAAATAAAGTTGATATAGTTTTCATTCCTGAAGGTTATACTTTTAATGATAGTATAAAGCTATTAAATGATGCCAATAGGTTCACTGAATATCTTTTCAATTCATCTCCATTCAAAGAGAATAAGGACAAATTCAATATTAATTTAGTTTTTGCTTGGTCGTTAGAGTCTGAAACTGATAACCCACCAAAAAATATCTGGAAAAACACAATCTTAAATTCAAGATTTTATACTTTTTATTTAGATAGATATTTAATGACAACTGATAATAAAGTTTTAAGAGATATTGCCTCGAATGTTCCTTATGATCAAATCTATATTTTAGCAAATACAAAAGAATATGGAGGCGGTGCAATATATAATCATTATGCAGTTTGTGTAAGCGATAACAAATTCTCAGAATATATTTTTATTCACGAATTCGGACACAGTTTTGCATTTCTTGCTGATGAATATTATGATTCAGAAGTTGCTTATGAAAATTTTTATAAACTGGATGTTGAACCATTAGAATCTAATATTACTACTCTTATAAATTTTGAAAAGAAATGGAAAAATCTCATTAAAGAAAATATTCCAATTCCAACCCCAGTTTCTAATGAGTATAAGAATGAAGTTGGAGTTTTTGAAGGAGGGGGATATTCTTCTAAAGGTATTTACAGACCTCAATTGGATTGCACTATGAAATCTATATCAGTTGATAATTTTTGTTTGGTATGTAAAAATAGCATCATTCAAATGATAAATTATTATTGTAATCAGGATTAAAAGTGGATCAGAAAAAATTACATAGAACCATAGAGAATATTGCATCAAAAAAATTCAATGATGAACAAGAGATGTTAATCAGTGTTCTGGAACAAATTGTTAATGATAAAAATTTCAACATCACTGGCGGTAGAATCTGGAAACTAGAACCTGCTTTGCATTCTTATAAATTACTGTATCAAACCGGTATGATGGAAAAAATTGATCCTAAATTCAGAATAAGGTTAAAATATTATCCCGAGTTTGATAGAATTGCAAATGAGAGAACAATTTTAGCAAATGAAACTTTAAACGAATTAAAAAAGAAAGGTATATTCAAGTATTCTGCAACTGGAGTTGGTAATAAGATAAAACTTAATAGTAAAGTTTACTACGAATACATATTGGCGTTAAATAGTGATTCACTTGACGAAGAATTTAGATTAAATATGAGCATTATTGCTACTGCTCTAACATCACAGATAAAACAAAGAAGAATTCTTGCAAGTGCCTCAAACTTAAAAGCTGATTTAGATAAAGCGCGCCAATTACAAAGAAGTATTTTACCAGAACACGAGTACCATTTTAACTCTTATGAGATTTTCGGTTTAACACATCCTGCTGAAATAGTTGGAGGAGATTTTTTTGATTATCTTGAAATAGGGGAAGATAATGACAGATTGGCCATTGCTGTAGGTGACGCTGCAAGTAAGGGAGTTGCTGCCGCAGCAGAAGCAATGTATATCTCTGGTGCTTTAAGAATGGCAAGCAATTTTGAAATAAAAATTACTCCTCTTATGAAAAAAATGAATCAACTTGTTAACAAAATTTTTCAAGATGATAAATTTTCTTCACTTTTTTATGGAGAAATTTCAATTGATAAAAAAGGTCTTTTCCTCTATACTAATGCTGGTCATAATCCACCAATTTTTTACAATAGTCGTAAAAATAAAATTGAATATTTGATGGTTACAGGTCCCGTCTTAGGTCCTGTTCCTCACGCTAAATATGATATCGAAAGTATTAATATTTATCCTAATGATATTCTACTAATTTTTACAGATGGAATAATTGAATCAACTAATTCAAAAGGTGAACCTTATCCCGAAATTCGTCTTGTTCAATTATTAAAACAACATAAGAATAAAAATCCAAAAGAAATTGCACTTATTATACTTGATGATATTTTGAATTTTAATAAAAATGGTACTTATTCAGATGATAAAACACTCGTTGTAATTAAAAGAAATTAACGGGGTAAAAAATTATGATAAAATCAGTAAACCCATCAAACAATCAATTGATTAAAGAATATCCTGAAATTGAAAAGGGGAAATTACAATTTATTATTTCAGAATCTAAGAAAGTATTTAAAGATTGGTCAAACACAAACTTTTCCTTTCGTACTGAGATATTAAAAAAAGTAGCAAAGATTTTAATTGAAGATAAAAAAAGACTTGCAGAATTGATGACGCTTGAAATGGGAAAGCCTATACTTCAATCTTATGCAGAGGTTGAAAAGTGTGCTTGGGTTTGTGAATTTTATGCTGAAAATGGTGAGAAGTTTCTATCTGATGAAATTATCAAAACTGATTTCACTAAAAGTTATGTAACTTTTCAGCCACTGGGAATTATATTTGCAATAATGCCGTGGAATTTTCCATTATGGCAGGTATTTCGCTATGCTGCTCCTACTTTGATGGCAGGTAATACCTGTATATTAAAACACGCTTCAAATGTTAGTGGTTGTGCTATTGCTATTGAGGAAATTTTCTTAAAAGCCGGCTTACCTCAAAATGTATTCAATACAATTTTATTAAGCGCCTCACGAATTGAAGAGTTGATTTCACATCCAGATATTCAAGCAATATCTTTAACTGGAAGCGTTCCCGCTGGTAGTTCTGTTGCCGCTTTGGCTGGTAAATATTTGAAGAAGACACTTTTAGAATTAGGGGGCAGTGACCCTTATATTGTTCTTAAAGATGCAGATATTGAATTAGCTGTAGAGACTTGTGTTACTTCTCGTCTTATAAATGGTGGGCAAAGTTGCATTGCTGCTAAAAGATTTATTGTTGAAGAGGATATTTATAATGAATTCGTTGATAGATTTGTCTCTTTAATGGAAACTAAAAAAATGGGTGACCCATTTAATCAAAATAATGATTTAGGACCACAAGCAAGTGTGAAATTGCGAGATGAATTACATCAACAGGTAATTGAAAGCATAAAAAGAGGTGCAGAACTAAAATTAGGCGGTTTTATTCCAAATGTGATTGGTGCATTTTATCCGCCAACTGTTTTAACTAATGTTCTTCCTGGAATGCCCGCTTTTGATGAAGAATTGTTTGGTCCTGTTGCTTCTATAATAAAAGCTAAAGATGAAAATGATGCAATAGAATTAGCTAATAATAGTATCTTTGGGTTAGGAGCAGCAATATTTACAAGTGATTTACAGAAAGGTGAGATGATTGCTAAAACTAAATTGAATGCCGGTAATTGCTTCGTCAATGCTTTTGTTCGTTCTGATCCTAGACTGCCTTTTGGAGGCATTAAACAATCTGGATATGGTAGAGAATTATCAATTTTTGGTATTAGAGAATTTGTTAATATAAAAACGGTTGTAGTTAAATGAATCAGGATACATTAAAAATTGATAATATAAATGATTCAATCATTACCAGTATTGATACAATAATCCAAAAATTTTTTCCACCCCCAGAGCCAATTTTTCTGAGAGATGATTTAATAACTACATTACAAGGAATAGCTATAGTTGTTTTTATTGGTTTATTAATTGGACTGGAAAGAGAATTTTCAAGAAAGAAAGATGAGAAAATTTTTGCAGGTATTCGAACTTTTCCACTTATTGGATTATTGGGATTTTCATCTGCTTTAATTTCCTCAATAACTGTTGAATGGTTTTATCCATTTTTTTTCCTTGGATTTGCAGGTATTGCTACTGCAGCTTATTACTCAGCTGCAATAAGAGGGCGTAGAGGAAGTACTACAGAAATAAGTGGATTTTTAGTTTTTATTTTGGGTTCTTTGGTATTTTGGGGCTATATGCAGTTACCTGTAATTCTTGCTATTATAATAACTTTATTTCTCTCTTTAAAGATACAATTACGAACTTTTGTTGGTCTAATTAGCACTGAAGATATTTATGCAACACTGAAACTTGCAATAATAACTTTAATTGTGTTACCAGTTCTACCTAACAAATCATTCGGTCCTTTCAATGTCTTAAATCCAACTCAAATTTGGTATATGGTAATTTTTGTGAGTGGATTAAGTTTTCTTGGCTACATACTTATTAAACTATACGGAAATCAAAAAGGAATTTTATTTACAAGTATCTTGGGCGGATTAGTATCAAGCACAGCTTACACCTTTTCAATTAGTAAAAAAAGTGTTTCTGAAGAGGGATTATCATTTAATTATGGTCTGGGAATTATAGCTGCTTCTTCAATGATGTTTTTAAGAGCATTTATAATCATTTTAATATTAAATATTTCATTTGCTAAAAACATATTATTACCTTTTATAATTTTTGCGACATTCGGTTTTATTATTTATTTGATTTTTTATAATAAATTACATACTCAAACTGAAAGCGAGATTTTAATCAAAAATCCTTTTGAACTAAAATCAGCATTTTTATTCGGAATTATATTTGCTGTTACGATATTCTTAACAAAATTAGCGCAAGTTTATTTAGGTAATCACGGAGTTTATTTAGCAAGTTCTTTTGCTGGATTTTCAAGCATTGATGCTATTATAATCGCGCTATCAAAATTTTTCAATATTTCGATACAACCAATTGATGCAAAAAGAGCATTGATTTTTGCAACGGTAACAAATACATTAATTAAAATCATAATTACTATAATTTGGGGAAGCAAAACTTTAAAAAATGTTGTAATCAAAGGACTTACTGCGATTCTTTTAATTCAAATTCTATATCTAATTTTTCTTTTTATATAGGATGAATAATTATCTTTTAAGCATTCAATATGATGGTACAAATTATAGTGGTTGGCAAAATCAAAATAACTCAAGAACTATCCAAAATGAAATTGAAAAGAATATTAGCATTATCTTAAAAAGGAAAATTAAAATTATAGGAGCTGGTCGAACTGATGCTGGTGTTCATGCGTTAGATCAAAAAGCAAATTTCAAAGTTGAACAAGAAATTGATCTTTATAAATTTCAGTATTCACTTAATTCAATCTTACCAGCAGATATTTCAATAAGAAGTATTATTAAAGTTTCTGAGGGATTTAACGCCAGATTTGATGCTCGTAACAGAACATATATCTATTTGATTAATAGATTCAAATCACCTTTTTACAAAAACTATTCTTTTTTCTATCCTTATCAATTAGATATAAATAAGTTAAATTTTTTATCCGAATTATTATTGGGAGAAAATGATTTTTCTTCTTTCTCAAAAAAAAATAATGAAGCAAATAAAGTTTGTAATGTATATTTTGCAAAATGGTATAAAAAAAATGATTTTATATTATTTAAAATTACTGCGAATCGATTTTTACGAGGAATGGTTCGTTCTATAGTTGGAACACTCCTTAAATTGGAAAAAAATTGTTCACCAAAAGATAAATTGATAGAAATAATTGAAGCAAAAAATCGTTCTTTTGCTGGTGAAAATGTCCCAGCTAAAGGTTTATTTCTTTACAAAGTGGAGTATTAAATGATAAACTTCAAATCCAGAGTAGCTTTAGTAACTGGTGGAAGTCGTGGTATTGGCGCTTCTTGTGTTAAATACTTTGCAATAAATCATTGTTCGGTTGCGTTTACTTATAACAAAAGTTACAATGACGCTCAAAAATTAGTTAAGAGGTTTTCAAAACTGACGAAATGCAGAGCATACAAAGCTGATGTTTCAAAATTTGATGAAATAAAAATTTGTGTTGAAAAAGTCATTAATGATTTTGGTCAAATTGATTTTTTAATTAACAATGCAGGAATTTGGAAAGAAGGGAAAATTGATAAAATGAGTGTTGAGGACTGGGCTGAAACAATTCAAGTTAACCTCACTTCTGCTTTTTATTTTTCAAAATTAGTTGTGCCTTAAATGAAGAAAAAAAGATTTGGTAGGATTATAAATATTTCATCAACTGCGGGTCAAAGAGGAGACGCAAAATATTCTCACTACGCTGCTTCGAAAGGTGGTTTGATTGCTTTTACAAAGTCACCAGCGGAAGAGTTAGCAGAATTTAATATTCTCGTTAATTGTGTTGCACCTGGTTGGGTCTGGACTGATATGTCTATTCAATATTTAAGTAATAAAGAAAATTTAGAAAAAGAAATAAATGAAATACCTTTGCGTAAAATTCCAAGTCCTGATGATATAGCAGGTCCAGTCATATTTTTAGCTTCAGACCTCGCCAAACATATAACAGGTGAAGTAATTAATGTTAATGGTGGCTCATTAATGTGTGGTTGATATGTTTGATTTAACTTCATTACATCAAAAGGTTATTCATTTTCCAATTGCTTTACTTTCTATCTATCCTTTTTTTGAATTATATGCGTTATTAAAAAAAGGCGAATTAGTTGATAAAATTAATCTTATTCTGATTACTTTAGGAACAATTAGTTTATCAATTGCACTAATAAGTGGTAATATTACATTAAATTCTTATAATGAATTAAATGAAAAAGAATTGGAAATAATTAACAATCATTTAGACTTTGCTAATTATCTCGCATGGACTACTGCATTTTTATTTTTATCAAGAATTTACTTTAACAAAAAAATTAAACAATCAAATTATATTAGGGTGTTAATAATAATTATTTCATTCTTGGTTTTATATTTTCTTTATTATACCGGTGAGTTTGGTGGAAAGACAAATGAATTGTTAATTTTCAACAAGCGAAAACTCATAAACTAAAGATTCAAATTATGAAATTATTACGATTAACTTGTCTCTTTACAATTTTATTTTATTTAACTTTGTATTCCCAGAATTACTCATCAAGTAAGGCAAAAGGTATATTTTTAGGTTTTGGTGCAGGTTTTCGTTTACCACTTTTTGAATTTCTTGATAATACAGATGTTGGTTATGGATTCAATTTAGAAGTTTCATTTTCAGATACTGACATTCTTCCTATATTCTTATTTTCCTCTTTAGGTTTTGAACAGTTTCCAGGTTCTCAAAATTTTTTTCAGGAGTCTGATTATTCTAATTTTCATACAAATATGCTTTCTTTAAATGTAGGTTTAAGAAATTATTTCTCTCCAATTGCTGAAAATATTTTCTTATTTATGCCCTTTATCCAAGCAGGAATTAATTATGCTTATTTTCAAAAGCTCCATGAATTCAAAATTGATAGGGGGAAAAACAATTTTCTTGAAGAAAATTCTAAATTAGGAGTTTTTGTTGGTGGAGGTTTTTCTATGTTTCTAATGGAATTACAGGGAAACTATTATTTTCTCAAATCTAATAGTTATATTGGAATTGATTTTAAAGTTCGAATACCAATTTTTGTAAGCTTATAAGGAGATAAAATTATGGAGTTCAAAAATTTACTAATAGAATATTCAAATAATATTGCTATTCTAAAAATTAATCGGCCAGATAAATTAAATGCTTTGAATAGAGAAACATTAGTTGAACTTAAAAGCGCATTTGAACAATTTAATCAAGATGATAATGTTTTTTCGATTATTATTACTGGCAGTGGTGATAAAGCTTTTGTAGCTGGAGCAGACATTTCGGAATTAAATAAATTAACGATGCTTGAAGGTAAAAAATTTGCTGAATTTGGGCAAGAAATTTTTAACTATATAGAAAATATGGATAAGCCTGTCATTGCTGCCGTTAATGGTTTTGCTCTCGGTGGAGGCTGTGAGTTAGCCTTAGCATGTCACTTCAGATATGCTTCCGATAATGCAAAATTTGGGCAACCAGAAGTAAATCTTGGTATCATTCCAGGTTATGGTGGTACACAAAGACTATCAAGAATAGTTGGAACAGGGAGGGCAATGGAATTAATATTAACTGGGAATATGATTACTGCTGAAGAGGCACAATCTCTTGGACTTGTAAATAAAGTTTTTCCCAAAGACGAATTAATCACTAAGACCATTGAAACTTTAAACTTAATAAATTCTAAAGGTCAACAAGCTATTCGTTTTGCAATTAAAGCTCTAAGAGCAAATAACAATATGGATCTCAATCAAGGATTAAGTTATGAGGCTTTATTATTTGGTTTATGTTGTGGAACAAATGATTTTAAAGAAGGAACTACTGCTTTTCTTGAGAAACGATCACCTAAATTTACAAATAGTTAATTCATTCGATGCTCTATTCTATCAAAGTATTTAAGATCCTTATTACAATTGCTTTTTTATTATTGCTTTTTAATCTTGGATTAAAATATTTTATCCCTGACTATAAAACTCACACAGACTCTGATATCTCCATTGATGAAGTTAGAAGAATTTTCTTAGCTTCACTTAATAACTTTGATATTACTGATGGAATGATTAAGGAAGATTTAACCGAAGAGTTAATTAAATACAAAATTGATATTTATTCTGATGTCCCTATTGAATTAATTCTTTTAGAATTAGAAAGAAATTTATATGGAAATGATATAAAAATTTTATGTAAGGACTCAATATTAAATAAAATATCAGTAAGTAAAATTTATTTGAATAACGAACAAATAATTAATGCTACTTTCATAAAAAATAATGAAGGGTTAACAAGAAATAAAGGTAACATATCTATTCTAATCAAACTTAATTCATCTGATGATGTAAATCAATTATTATTAGATTCAACTGAGCCTATTTCATTTTTGATTATTCCAGATAAATCGTTTCATAAAATTATAAGAGAATTCAAAAATCATAACAAACAATATTTTATATTTTTGAATGATGAGATAAATGAATTAGTTTACAAGTTTGGTGTTAATTACACAAAACTTCAAATAAAAAATAGTATTAATAACATAATCCGTGATTTTGAACACTCAATGAAAATCTTTATAGATATAAAAGGAATGTTAAAAAATCTCGATATTTTTAATGTTATTACTTATGAATTGAAAAGAAATAAAATTTCTCTGGTTAATGTAGAAACATTTAAAGATTTATCTAATGAAGATGATTATAAAAACGAATTTCTTAAAGAAGTTTACGCATTAAGAAATAATGATTTAAGAAATTTCATTATTACACCTAAACAATATCCGATTATTTCTGAGTTACTTCCGCAAATACGAAAATCAGGCTATAAAGTTATTCCTATTACAAGAATCATTTAAGTATAAATTCAATTTCTCTTAAATTACCATCTATATTTTGATTCGGAACAATGTTTAACAATTTACACAAAAGCGGGTATATGTGAATGTTATTAATTGTGCCAGTTTTATATCCTTTTTTAAATGATGGTCCCATAGCATAAAAAATTCCGTGCATATCCAAGTTATTATTATCAAATCCGTGATTCCCTTTTAAATATTTATCTTTTATTTCTAAGTCTTTTTTAGTAACAATTGACCAGCCTACATCAGCAAGAACAAAAATATCTCCAATTAGTGGATTATCTTTAAAATTGAAATAATTAGGTATTTCATTTCTCTTAAAAACTTGAAAATTATTTTTACTCTGATATAACTTTTTATAAACATCTTCTAAATCATTATTTTCGGCGAAGATATGAGAAAATGCACCCTTACCTATAATTTTAACTTTTTCATTATCTACTAATTCTTCAATATTTATTAATCTTTCATTAGATACGTCTGTCATACCGTGGTCCGAGACAACAATTAAATTAACACTATCAGTCAAATTAAGTTTATTAAGTCCTTGTAATAAAATACCAAGAACTGAGTCAACTACCTGAACTGCTTTATTGGTTTCAAATGAATGGGGACCATAATTGTGTCCATACGTATCAACTAAATCAAAATAAAGAGTTATAAATTTTGGCCTTTTATTATAGGGTAGTTTTAACCAATCAAGTATTCCATTTACTCTTTTAATGTAATCTTCTTTGTGTTCGTAATATTCAAAATAATTTGGGCGCTTATAATCTAAATTTAACTCTGAGCCCGGCCAGAAATAGCTTGCAGTAATTATTCCTTGTCTTCTTGCTGTTTCCCAAATCATCTCCCCTTTATACCATTTGGGATTTCGCACGGCAAAGGTATCTGTGATGGAGTAGTGTTCATTAGAGAATTTATCATAAAAATTATTTGAAATTATAAAGTGATTTTGAGGATATAAACCTGTTACAATTGTAATATGATTAGGAAAAGTATTTGATGGAAATGATGGTTTTAATGATAATGCTTTTACGCCGTTTTCTTCAATATAATTTAAGTTTGGAGTTAATTCTTTTGAAGCGTAGTCCCATCTGAAACCGTCAAATGAAATTAAAATCAGATATGGAGGCTCATTAGGAAAGATGAGGCTTATAGAAAAAATTAAAAATAGAATAAAAGTTTTTATTGATAACATAATCCAATCCTAAATTTGTAAATATTAAAACATAAAGTATAAAAGTTAAAATTAAATTTCTATCAATTCATCTTCGTTAAATAAATTTCTTTCTCTAAAATTCCTGAATTTCTTCTGTAAACTATCTAAGTTTATATCCCACTCTTGTTCTTCAAGCCAATCTTTAAATTCTTCAAATTTAGGGAACTCATTTTTGTAATCATAAAATTTTTTATAGAAGAAATATTTAAAATTGTTATCAAAATATTTTTGAAAATCATCTTGATATTTTTTAAATAGACTATCTAAAAACCTTTTATTTTCTTGAAAAAATGGTTCATTATAAAAGTAATAAAATCTTCTTTTATAATTTTTTAATGAGTCATTTATAGTGTCATCAAACGAATTTGAAAGTTGGAAAGTACATTTTGATAAATTTTTGCTTTCGCCTTCTAATTCAATTCTTTGATGATATTCTAGTAAATTTAATTTTTCGAAGGAAAATAGAATCATCAAGGGAAAGAAAAGAAAATAGGTTTTCATCGTTGACTCTTCCTGTTATTAAATTTTTCTACTATTTAAGACTTATTTTATTAATCTTTTGTTTCATTATTTTTTATTACTACATCAATAGGAATTTCAGGTTTAACAAGAATAGTTTCCTCTCTTAATAAAGCAACTTGACCTGGATTCATTCCTTTTCGCTTGATGACATATTTTTTTAGAGTGTAAGATACAGGAGCTAGAGAAGAATTTTTAGCCTTGCTAAAATACGCTGCTATTGAAGCAGTTTTTTTTATTATACTTTTGGGTATAATTTCATTTTTGTGATTTCTATGTAAAACAACATGAGATCCTGAAACTGAACTTGCATGAAACCAATAATCGTCTGGTTTAGCAAATTTTAAAGTTAAGATATCATTAGATATATTATCTCGACCAACATATACATTGTATTTATTTTCTATAATGAAATGTTTGAATTTAATTTTTACCTCATTTGACTTTTTAATTTCTTCTTTCATTTTAAGTCCAATTTTTTTCATAATTGATTTTAATTGCTCTATAGTTTCTGAATTATTTAATTCAACTTTCAAAGCATTTAAAAGTTCTAATCTTTTTTCAGTTTTGTTTAGTATTTCACCACTTCTTTGAAAAAAGAATTTTTCTTCTCTGGATTTCTTGAAGTAATTGTCGATATTTTTTTGTGGCGTCAGCTTTTTATTAAGAGTTATTTTAATTAATTCGTTCTCGTTGAAAACATTCTCTAAAGTTACTTCACCTAAGCCTTTCTTTAATTTATTAATGTTTATCAGAAGTAATTCTGCTATTTTTCTAAATTCCTCTTCCTTGGAGCCAGCACTAATTCTTGATAAAATATTTTCTTTCCTATTATTTAAATTTTTAATTTCTTTATCGATGTATCGATTTATTTCATTATATAACTTTTTATATTCATCAAAATAAATTTTCATTCGTATAAACTCTAATGAGATGTCAAGAGCTGAATGGAAAGATTCTGCTTTAATTAAATCATTTTCTGAAGTTTTGGATAAACTTATTATTGATGTTTTTTGGTTATAGTCGTTAATCAAGTATAAATTGTTTTGTAGTATTTTATTTATTCCTTGTTTTAATTCTGAAAATGTATAATCTTTTTCATTATTGAAGTTTTCTAAAACCTCACTGGTAATAAAAGGATATTTTATATTTAATTCTTTGAAGGTTAGCTTTTTGTCTTCGTTTTCAAATTCAGGTTCTGTACCAGGATAAACATATTCGAGAGATAGAAGGTTTTCTTTAATTTTAATTAGTTCATTTTCATCTATTTTTTTGAATGATGAAAAACATTTATTATTTAATAAATAAACATTTGTATATTTTCCACGAATTGCAAAAAAAAATGAAATTGAATTTTCAATTTGAAATAATAAAACTCTATCATTCCTTGCAATAAAAACATTTAAGAGTTTGAGGTTAATAATATCTTCGAAAATTATTCTTTTATTTTTTCTTTTTTTTAAAGAATTTTCTCTTAATAAAATGTAAGGAAGAGAGTGATTAACACAAATTTCTAAGTGAAAATTATTTTCATTACTAATATTTAATGTTAGTTTTTCTTTTTGAGCAGTGAAGCAGTCTAAAATTACATAGTTATTTAAAAGATTATTTAATTCTTTTCCAACTCTGCTTAAGAAAAAATAATTCTTTATCAATATACTCACTTTCTTTTCTAAATGTTTGAAAAAGATTTACCTAGTAAATATATTTGAAACAAAAAAAATTATAAACGGAATTTATTTGCTTAAGAAAGTTACTATAATATTTTTTTCTTTTCTTATTGTGTTTCTAATATTAGACAAAATAATTCTTCCATTATATGTTTCCTCTGAAGAAATTGTTATTCCATCAGTTAAAGGTAAAACTATTGATGAAGCAACTTATATTTTAGACTCAAAAGGATTTGATGTAATTATTGCTGACACTGTTTATGGGAATGATGTCCCAGCTGGCAAAATATTATTTCAAAGACCTGATGCAGGGAAAATTGTCAAGTCAGGAAGAAATATTTATTTATTTGTAAGTGGTGGAGAGAAAATATCAATAGTTCCTTCTTTAAAAGGCAAATCAGTTATCGACTCAAAATTTTCACTTGAGCGAGTTGGATTAAAAGTTGGTAAAATTGAATATCTTCAATCAAACTTTCCAAAAGATATGGTCTTTGATCAACAATTTGCTGAAGGAACAAAATTAAAACGAGGAAGTACTGTCAATATTTATGTCAGCGCAGGAAATTTAACTGGAGACATAGTAGTTCCTGATTTGATAGGTAAATCATTGACAGAAGCAAGACAAATTCTTGCTGAAAGTTCATTACAGGTTGGAAAAATTAATTATCTTATTTCAATAACTTTATTACCAAACACAATAATTGACCAATATCCTTCTTATGGAAACAAATTAAATCCCGGTGATAAAGTTGATTTGTTCGTATCCAAACAAGGAACTATAACTGAAACAAATGAATAGATACAACATTAAATGAAACTCTTAGCACCATCAATTTTATCAGCTGATTTTCTAAACCTTTCACAACAAATAAGAATGATAGAAATGGCTGGTGCTGATTTAATACATTGCGATATAATGGATGGTCATTTCGTTCCTAACATTTCTTTTGGATCTTTTATTGTTAAAAGATTATCTGAATTTACTAATCTGCCTCTTGATGTTCATTTAATGATCAAAAATCCAGATAATTATATTGAAGATTTTGTTAATGCTGGAGCAAAATACATTTCAGTTCATTATGAAGAAGTAATTCATCTGAATAGAACAATTAATAGAATAAAAGAATATAATATCAATGCAGGAGTAGTAATAAATCCTTCCACCCCAGTTAATTCTTTAACTGATATTGTAGAATATATTGATTTTGTTCTAATAATGTCTGTTAACCCTGGTTTTGGAGGGCAAGAGTTCATTGAATCTTCATTAAGAAAAATTAAGGAATGTAAGAAACTACGGGATGAATTTAAGTTGAATTTTAAAATTGAAGTTGATGGTGGAATAAATCTCTCAAATGTTAAAAATGTTATAGATGCTGGAGCTGATATTATTGTAGCAGGTGCATCAATTTTTAATTCCGATAATATAAGTGCTTCAGTTATTGAGTTTAAAAACATTATTAATTCAAACTAAAAAATTTATCTCTTCTTATGGTAGTACATCTAATTAACACAAAAGATGATTTTATTAAAATTTATTTATCTAATAAATATAAAATATCCGTAGATTCATTATCTAATTTAAGTTTGGAAATAAGAGGATTAGCTCAACATACTCTATTATCGTTAAAAGATAAGTTCAATAACTTAAAAATTAAATTTGCTTTAAAAGATGAATTAAATAATTCTAATAGTCTATTAATCTTAAACAATCCTGAATTTGTTTACGAGATATTGAAGGATGGAAAATTTGATAGCGATTTAAATCAATTTTTAGATTTCGTTAGTAACTATTTTAATAATAAACAAATAGTTTATAATGTTGATGATAAAATACTTGATTTTAATAAAACATATTTGATGGGAATCTTGAATGTAACTCCAGATTCATTTTCTGATGGAGGTAAATATTTAAATCCCTCAGAAGCAATTAAAAAAGCTCTTGAAATGATTGATGATGGTGTTGATATAATTGATATTGGTGGTGAATCAACACGACCAGGCTCTGATTTTGTGACTTTAGAGGAGGAGAAAAGAAGAATTATTCCAGTAATTGAAGAATTGTTGAAAATAAAAAGTGATTTGATTATTTCTGTAGACACAACTAAAAGTGAAATTGCTAGATTGGCTTTAGAGTATGGTGTCAAAATTATAAACGACATTAGCGCAATGACATTAGATGAAAATATGATTGAGGTATGTAAAAAATTTAATCCTATTGTAATACTTATGCATATGAAGGGAATACCTAAAACAATGCAGAATAATCCAACTTATGATGAAATTATTTCCGACATTTATGATTATTTGTATGAAAGAACATCTTTAATCAAAACGAAAGGATTATCAAAAATTATTATTGACCCAGGTATTGGTTTTGGAAAAAGTATTGATGATAATTTTAATATCATTAAAAGATTAAATGAATTTAAGGGACTTGGATATCCAATTTTAATTGGCTTATCAAGAAAATCTTTTATTGGTAAAACATTAAATCTGGATTTAAATCAGAGAGATTTTCCTTCATCGATACTTGAGGCAATTTCAATTATTAAATCAGCAAGAATTATTAGGACACACAATATTAAAAACGGCAGAGTTGTAATTGATTTATTAAATAAAATTTTAAGCTGAATTGATAGAATTATTTAAAATAGGGTTTCTTACTTTTTCATTATCCGATTTAATTGATATATCAATTGTATCAATTATTTTCTATAAGTTATATTCTACATTAAGAGGAACAATAGCAGCTCAAATTATTATTGGATTATTGATCATTATAATAATCTCATTTATCGCACAATTAATTCATTTAAGAGCCGTAAGTTGGTTACTTAAACTTATAACAGACGTGTGGGTTATTGCTTTTATTGTAGTTTTTCAACCAGAGATTAGAAGAATTTTAGTTTTATTAGCGCGTAATCCAATTATAAAAAAAATTTTTAGAACCGAAGTAAAATTACCTACTGATATAATAGTTGACTCTGCTTTTGAATTATCACAAAATCAACATGGTGCACTTATTGTTTTGATAAAATCATCAGGAACTAGAGGTTTTGCTGAAACTGGCGAGATAATTAATGCTCGATTAAGTAAATCTTTATTAACATCCATTTTTTTTCCACGTTCTCCTCTACACGATGGAGCGGTCATAATTAAAGATGATATTATTGAAGCTGCTGGATGCACTTTACCCCTTTCTCAAGTCACAAAATGGAATGAACAATCTTTAGGTATGAGACATAGAGCTGGTTTGGGCATTTCTGAACAAGCTGATGTTATTTGTATTATCGTATCAGAAGAAACCGGAAGTATTTCAACCGCTGAAAATGGTATTTTAGAAACAGGTTTCTCTAAACAATCTTTAAGGGACAAAATAAATTCAAGTATCAGACTTAATCAAAATCAAAACTGGAAGAATATCTTTGATAACTTTAAGAAAAAATAAAGTTTGTGCAATAATTCCTTTTTACAATGAAGAACGTTTTATTAAAGAGGTCATTCTTAAATCTTTAAAGTACGTTGACTTAATTATTGCTGTCAATGATGGCTCTACTGATAGGTCATTAGAATTGATTAAAAATATTGATGATGTTGAAATTATATTATTGGATAGAAATTATGGAAAAGGAATGGCACTTAAAGCTGGCTTTAGTTATGCTGTTGAAATGGGCTTTGAAATAATTATTACAATTGATGCTGATTTACAGCACGATCCTGATTTAATTCCTAACTTTATTGAGCAATTAAAAAATTATGATTTTGTTATTGGCAATAGGAAAAAATTATTTGTAGTTATGCCATTTCATAGAATTTTAAGTAATTTTATTACATCCTTTCTTTTGTCAATTAAATTAGGAACTAAAATTAAAGATAGTCAATGCGGATTTAGAGCTTATAAAAAAAAAGTTTTAGAGAAAATATCTATTCATAGTTCAGGTTTTGAAGCAGAAAGTGAAATTATTGTTAAAGCAATTAAAGAGGGCTTTAAATTAGGTCATGTTGATATTCCAACCATATATGGTGAAGAGAAAAGTAAAATCAGACCGTTTCAGGCTATAAAAAGTTTTTTGAGAATTTTATTTAAGTAAAATCAGATTAGTTAAAATGAATAAAAAATGGAAAATTGAAAAATTGCGTTATTCAAAAAAACTAAAAAACATTGCTGATTTAATTCTTGAGCAACGCATTTCTAAATTAATTAATCTTATTGAAAAATATTTGAATGATAAAAATGAAGAAAATCTTCACGACGTTAGAATTGCATTGAGAAGAGTTCGCTATAATTTAGAATTATTTTTAGTTTGTTATGATGAGTCATCTTTTAGTAAATTTTACATCAAAATTGAAAAACTTCAGAATTTATCTGGGCAGGTAAGAGATATTGATGTGATGTTATTAAATCTAAAGAAGATTGAAGAAAGGGGAGTGAAAATTGAAAAAGATTTAATTGATAAAATTTTAGAAGAGAGAAGCAACTTAGAAAATGAACTTATTGACCAATTAAATAAATTCTTAAAAGGTAAATCATTAAAACAATTTTTGAAAGAAATTAATTACCTGGAGGTAATATGAGAGTTAGATATTTTGGGCATTCTTCTTTACAAATTAAAACAGATAAATATGAAATACTTATAGACCCATTTTTAGATAACAATCCAGTAAGTCCAATAAAGTCTGATGATGTTAAAGCTGACTTTATTATTCTAACTCACGCCCATGGTGATCATCTTGGTGATTCATTAAAAATTGGGAAAAAACATAATCCACTTTTTATTTGTGTAAACGAATTAGCTGAATGGTTAAAATCAAAAGGAATGAATGCTCATAATATGCATATTGGTGGAAGTAGAAAATTTGACTTTGGAAGAGTTAAATTCACAATTGCACATCATGGCTCTATTACTCCTGATGGTCAATATGCTGGTGAACCAGCCGGAGTTATCTTATCAATAAATGGAAAAACAATTTATCATACTGGTGATACTGGCTTATTTATGGATATGAAACTAATTGGTGAAACAAATAGCATAGATTATATGTTTGTTCCAATTGGTGATAATTTTACTATGGGTATTGATGATGCAGTAAAAGCTGTAGAATTTGTTCAACCTAAAGTTGTCATTCCTATTCATTACAATACTTTCCCTGTTATTGAGACTAATCCTTTAGAATTCAAAGATAAAGTTGAAACAAAAGGATATAAGTGTATTGTAATGAATTTTGGTGATGAAATAGAATTATAATTATTGATAAGATAGAAATTATTTTATGGGTAAAATCATAGCAATTGCTAATCAAAAAGGTGGAGTAGGTAAAACTACATCGGCTGTAAATCTTGCATCATCATTAGCAAGTGTAGAAAAAAAAACACTGCTAGTTGATATAGATCCTCAAGCTAATTCAACATCTGGATTAGGAATACATACCAATAATATCTCGGTTTATGAACTTTTGATTGGTGATAAAAAAGTTGAAGAACTTATTATCAATTCTTTTATACCATTTCTTGATATTATTCCATCACATATAAATTTAGTGGGGGCTGAGATTGAACTTATAAATTTTTCTGCAAGAGAAGTTATTCTTAAAAATTCATTATTACCAATCAAAGATAGATATGAATTTATTATAATTGATTGTCCACCCTCTCTAGGTTTGTTAACATTAAATTCTTTAACGGCAGCTGATTCCGTATTAATTCCAGTTCAATGCGAATATTACGCATTGGAGGGACTTGGCAAACTACTTAATACTATAAACATCGTTAAAAAACATTATAACAAAAATTTAACAGTTGAAGGTGTTTTACTTACTATGTTTGATTCTCGTTTGCGATTATCACATCAAGTGGCTGATGAGGTTCGAAAATATTTTGGAGATAAAGTTTTTAATACAATTATTCATAGAAATGTTAGAATATCAGAAGCACCAAGTTATGGAAAACCTATTCTTTTTTACGATGCTCTTTCTTCAGGTGCAAAAAACTACATTTCATTAGCTTCAGAAATTATCGAAAAAAATAATTTATTTAAGAATCAAGTTACAAATGTCTAAAATAAAATCAAGTTTAGGACGCGGTTTAGATGCACTGATAAATGCTTCTTTAATTGATAATCAAGAAGTTGATTACAAGGAAGATTTAGCTAAACTTAAAAACGATGACGGAAAATCAATAAATATTCTTGCTAAAATTTCCGTTGACCTTATTCTTCCGAATCCATTCCAACCAAGAATGACTTTTGATAGAAATTCATTAGAAGAGCTAAAAAAATCTATTTCGATAAACGGGCTAATTCAACCAATTACAGTTAGAAGAACTCAAAATAATCAATATCAACTTATTTCAGGTGAGAGGAGATTAAGAGCCTTTAAGGAATTAGGTTACAAAGAAATTCCTTCATATATAATCAGCGTGGAATCAGATGAAATTTTATTAGCATTAGCTTTAATAGAAAATATTCAAAGAGAAAGATTAAATCCTATTGAAATTGCAAATGCTTATAAAAGATTGATGAATGAGTGTAATCTTACTCAGGACGAAATTGCTGAAAAAGTTGGAAAAGATAGAACAACTATATCAAACACATTAAGATTATTAAAACTACCTGAAGAAATTCAAAATGCACTTATTGAAGAAAAAATTACTATGGGGCACGCAAGAGCAATTTTAAGTCTGCCTAATGAGAAATTACAAATTCTCGCTTACAAAAAAGTTCTTGATGAAAATCTATCAGTTAGAAAAATTGAAAAAATTGCAAAATCTGTTAAAACATCTGGTTCAGGAAGTGTTTTATTTCCAAATAAGAGCGTTCCCAAAAGTATAAACATTCATATCATTGAGTTACAAGAAAGATTACAACGAATTCTCGGAACAAAGGTCACTTGCACTCAAAAATCAGATGGCTCTGGTGAGATTGTAATTCAATTTTATTCTAATATTGAGTTTGAAAGAATTATCGAAATGCTTGAATCGTTGAATGAAAAATTTAATTAATATTTTTTCCTTACTCCTTATTATTAATTTTTTTGCCTATTCACAAACAAATAAAAATCTTTCTCTTTATGATAACAAAACACAAGTTGATACAATTTTTATTATGAAAAAATCTGCTTGGGGAGCAGTCCTTAGAAGCGCAATAATTCCAGGGTTAGGTCAGATTTATAATGAATCTTATTGGAAAGCTCCATTAATTTGGGGTTTAACTGGCTGGTTTGTTTATAATTGGATTGAGCTAAATAATTTATATATTGATAATAAAAATCTGTTTCAACAATATAAATCATCAATTTTTCGTTTGAGAAGAGATTTTTATAGAGACCAGAGAGATAAATTTGCAATTTATATTGGATTATTGTATTTCCTAAATTTAGTTGATGCTTATGTTGATGCACATCTTTATGATTTTTATATTGAAAATAATTTCAGAAATGATTTTCAATTAAATTTTAGAATAAATTTTTAATGGATTTTGAAAATGTAACCTATTGTAAAAATTGTAAATCAGAAAATCCTTATTTTAACTTGAAATGTAGTATTTGTAATTCTTTTCTTCGAGATAAAATTCCAAATATTGATCTTGGTAACATTATTATAAATCTTATTGAAACTCCTAAAGTTGCTTTTAACAAAATAATTTTAGCGGAATACAAAAATTATGTTTTGTTATTGATGTTTCTTATTTCAATAAGATTTATGATAATCTCAAGGTTTATATCTGTTCCCTTTGGCTATGGAAATATTGATTATAACCTTAAATTAGTTTTAATATACTTCTTAATAATTTCTTTAATTACCTTTTTATCAATATCTTTCTGTGCTAAGACAATAATTAAAATACAAAAGTTAAATTCAAGATTTGGAGATATTTTTTCTGTTATAACATATTCTTTTATTCCTTATGTTATTGCTTTAATAATTCTCTATCCAAGTGAATTAGCTGTTTATGGAAATTATTTATTTTCAAATAATCCATATCCTTTTGAGGTAAAAGAGACTACATTTTATGTGTTTTTATTTTTTGAATTTCTATTAATTAGCTGGTCGATTATTTTACATTATAATGGCTTCAGAGCATTAAGACTTAATAACATTTCATCATTATTATTGACTTTCTTAAGTACAACATTTGTATTTGGTATCTTGTTTTTATCAACTAAAGTTTTTGTTTACTTATGAATTTCAAATGTGATGTTTTAATAATTGGTAGTGGAATTGCAGGGCTTTTTGCTGCTTTGAAAATATCTGATTTTGCTGATGTAATTTTAATTACGAAAAAAGATAAGGCAGAGTCAAATACTAATTATGCTCAAGGCGGAATAGCCTCTGTTTTGGACAAGAATGATTCCTTTGAAAAACATATAAATGATACTTTAATTGCTGGAGCTGGGCTATGTCATCGTGAAGTTGTAGAGTTGATGGTTAAAGAAGGTCCACAAAGAATTAACGACTTAATAAATATTGGAACCAAATTTTCAAAAAAAGGTGAAAATTTTGATTTAATAAAAGAAGGTGGACATTCTCATTCAAGAATCTTGCATTCTAAAGATCTTACAGGGCAGGAAATAGAGCGTTCTTTGATTGAAGCTATAAGTCAAAAATCAAATGTTCAAATCATTGAAAATGTTACTGCAATTGATTTTTTAACAGAGCATAATCTTAAAAAAGATAAAAAAGTCAGATTGAAAAATAAAAATTGTTGGGGTGTGTATGCCCTTCAAAATCAATCAAATCAAGTTATAAAAATTCTTGCTAAAGCAACATTGCTTGCAAGTGGTGGCTTAGGTCAGGTTTATTTACATACAACAAATCCTAAGATTGCTACAGGTGATGGTTTTGCAATGGCTTATCGAGCTGGAGTTAAAATTGCCAATATGGAATTTATTCAATTTCATCCTACCACTTTATATGGCTCTTCTTCATTACCGGAATTTGAAACAAGAGCATTTCTTATATCAGAGGCTTTGAGAGGTTTTGGTGCAATATTACGAACTAAAAATGGAATTCCTTTTATGGAAAAGTATGATGAACGAAAAGAACTTGCACCCCGTGATATCGTTGCAAGAGCAATTGACGCAGAATTAAAAAAAACAGGTGATGATTTCGTTTATTTAGACATTACATTCAAGGAAAGTTCAGATATAATAGAGAGATTTCCTAACATTTATAATACTTGTAAAAGATTAGGTATAGATATTACCAAAGAATTTATTCCTGTAGTACCAGCTGCCCATTATGCTTGTGGTGGTGTTTTAGTTGATGAAAATGGGCATGCATCCTTAAATGGTTTATTTGCCTGTGGTGAAGTTTCTATGACTGGTGTTCACGGTGCTAATAGATTAGCTAGTAATTCACTTCTGGAAGCAGTTGTTTTTGCTCATAGAGCTGCAATTTCTATCAAAAACTTTATTGATAATTATCAAACCTCTTTACCTGAGATTCCTGATTGGGATGATTCAGGAACTTTAACACAAGATGAAAAAATTTTAATTACTCATACAATTAAAGAAGTTAAACAAACGATGTGGGATTATGTTGGAATAGTTCGTTCAGTCCAAAGACTTTTAAGAGCTAAAACGAGAATAAACTACCTTCAAAGGGAAAATAATTTTCTATATAAAAAGACAAAAATATTTAGTGAAATTTTAGAAGCAAGAAATTTAATTACTTGTGCCTCTATGATAATTAGAAGCGCACAGTTAAGAAAGGAAAGTAGAGGTTTACATTTTATAATTGACTATCCCGAATCTGACCCTGATTTTCTAAAAGATACAGTAATACAAAAAGATATTTATTAAAAAATATTTTAATAAAATCTTAAATTTTATAATTATATTTCCAAAAAATATTTGGAGGAATAATGAACAACATACAAAATGAAGAGCATCTATCAGCTTATGAGAAAGCAGCCAAAGAGGGAATTGATCCAAGATGTATTCCTCAAAAACTCAATGGACCCGTCCCAATTCATGATGAAATCATTTATCCCAATTATACAGATGAAGAGCACGAAATTTGGAAATTTCTTTATAATAGACAAATCAACTTTTTACCTAATAGAGCTGCAAGTGAATATTTAGACGGAGTAAAGAAATTAAATCTCTCATCCGACAGAATTCCTTATTTGAAAGATATTAGCAATGTATTTTATCAAACAACAGGTTGGAAAGTTGCTCGTGTTCCAGGTTTAATTGATGTTGAAGATTTTTTTAGATTAGTTAGTGAAAGAATTTTTCCTTCAACTGATTATATTAGAAAAAAAGAGGAGCTTGATTATACGCCCGCTCCAGATTTATTTCACGATATCTTCGGTCATATGCCAATTTTAACAAATATCAACTTTGCTAATTTCTATCAAAAGTTTGGAATTGCCTCATTAAGAGCAAATCCCTTGGTTAGAAAACAATTAGAAACTTTACATTGGTTTACTGTAGAATTTGGACTTATAAAAAATCAAGAAGGAACAAGAATTTATGGGGCAGGGATTCTTTCATCATTAGGAGAAGTACAGCATGCTCTATCTGATGAAGTTGAAGTCAGAGAATTTGATGTGGATAAAATTGTTGTTCAAGATTATGATGTATGGCATTTGCAACCGATTTTATTTAGAATTGAATCTTTTGAACAATTAGAAGAAGGTTTTAATGAGTGGTGTATTAAAAAGGGTTTATTATAAATATATTAAAGTTTTTATTGGTAAGTAAAGGACTTAAATATTATACAAAACTTACAAATTAGTCCTTGATGTTATATATATAGATTATTAAAATCAAAATTTTATTTTTATAAGTTTGCTTCAGAATCAAGTATCAGTAATATTTAATTTTTAATTGATTTAACATTAATGTACTTGAATATTTTAATAAATCATTTAACTATTAGAGAAATTTCTTTAAATTCTGGAGTGCCACAAACTTCAAGTAATTCAAATAAAATAGACTCAGAAGTTGTAATTTCTGCTCCATGTTTTCTCATTCTATCGAGAGCTATTTGATAATCAATTACTTTCCGCGATGATACTGCATCCGCAGCAACATTTACTTGAAATTGATTTTCGATAAGATCTAAAACAGTTTGTTGGACACACACGTGAGTTTCAATTCCTGTGACTACTATTTGAGTAATCTTTTTAGATTTGAATAGTTCGAAGAGATTATCAGCACCAAAGCAACTAAAACTCATTTTCTGAAAAGCAGAGTATCCATTTAATTCTTCTAAAATTAATTTCGATGTTAATCCCAAACCTTTTGGATATTGTTCAGTAAAGAAAATAGGAAGTTTTAAAACTTTAAAGCCTTTTATAAGTTTAATTGAATTTTGTAAAATATTTTCAAAATTATTAATAACTGGTAGAATTCTTTCTTGCATATCAATTATTAAGAGAGCGGTTGTCTCTCTCTTTAAGGTTATTGAATTTCTTATCATAGAAATCCTTATTGAATTATTTTTAAATATTTATTCAAAGTTTAGTAAATCTTATTCATTCCGTATTTACCACAAGCATACATCATAAGAATAGATGCAAGATCGATGAGGGCTTTTTTTTGCTCTTCTGAATGTATTACTAAATCATAGACTTCAGCAATAAATTGAAAGTTAAGTAATATTTTTCTCAATTCTCTAATTGATGGATCTCCGTGCCAATAAGCAACCTGTTTTGTTAACGGTTTTTCATATCTTCTTAAAAAATCCTTAAATGAAATTAGATTAGTGGTGTTTCCGTGTCGAGGATGACAGATTGAAATCAAATCATTAAAATATTTATCCCAATTTTGAGCTAAATCTTTATTCCTTAAATCCATTATATATCTAACTGCTTCTATAGAGAATTTTGCTTTTGTAGTAACTTTAAATTGTGGAATAATTGCATAACCATCGTAACTTACTTTTTCGTTTTCCTCATCGAAATATTTCCAACGCTTTAGTAATTGAATAGGTGTATAAATGGTGATTACTTTTTCCATAGAGCTGTCGATTAGAATAAATTTTCTTTGCTGATAATTAACAACAGTAAACCAGTGCTCCCAATTATCAACGCTTAAAATGCATGGATAACCTTTTTTAATGTTTTCTTTGAGAACTTTAATTGCATCATCTGGATTGTCCCTTCTAAAATATTTCATTTTACAATCATAAAATTTAGCAGCTTTTTCTAAACCAATTTCATCAGTACCATACCACCAAGTACTACCAGCTTTAATAGCAATTTTTTTTTCACTTTCAAACCTACCAAGCATTACTAATGCATACTTTAATGCAAAAGGTCCACATTGATATTTATTTGGTTGAGGATAAAGACTCATTTAATAATTTTATTTTTCAATGCAAACATATAAAAATGATAAGAATTTTATTGAATAAGAGTAAATTTGTCGTATGAAAAATAATTTTATTAAAGTTGCAATTTATTACAACGAACCAAATCCAGAATTATACAAAAAACTTAAGGCTAATGATAATTCTTTGACATTCGAACCATATTTCGAAATTGATAAATATTCACCATTAGATGAATATGATAAAATGGTCAAGAAACTTAATAAGTCAGGTTTTGAATGTTATCAATTGAATATAAAAGATAACATTGATAAATTAATAAATGATTATTATGAAAATAAGCCCGATGTGGTTTTTAATTTTGTTGAACTTTACAGAGAAAGAGTTGATTTAGAAATGAGTATTGTTGGGCTTTATGAATTATTGGATATTGCCTATACAGGTGCGCCCCCTATGGCACTTGCAAATTGTCAAAACAAACATCTTACTAAAAGAATTTTATCATATTTTAAAATAAAAACGCCAAACTTTCACTATGTTGATAAGCTAAACCATAAATTTAATCTTAGATTGAAATTTCCTTTGATTGTTAAACCTGTAATGGAAGATGCAAGTGTAGGTATAGATAATAATGCGATAGTTCATAATAAGAAAGAATTAAAAAATCGCATTGAATTTGTTTTTGATAAAATAAATCAACCTGTACTTATTGAGGAATATATTGATGGACGGGAAATTAATGTATCAATTTTAGGAGATAAAAATCCTAAAGTACTACCAATAAGCGAAATTGATTTTTCTCAAATGCCAGAACACCTTTATGGAATTGTAAGTTATCAGGCTAAATGGGACCCTTTTGATGAAGCTTACCACAAAACCATTCCGATTTGTCCTGCTTTATTGCCCAAAAGAGTTGAAAAAAAAATAAGCGAATTAGCATTAAAAACTTTTAAAATAATGGGTGTAAGAGATTATGCTAGAATTGATTTTCGTCTTGACAATAACTTAGAACCTTATGTTTTAGAAGTAAATCCTAATCCTGATTTAACTGAAGAAGCTGGATTTATGAGATCTGCCAAAGCGGCAGGATTTTCTTATACTAAGACTCTTTCTAAAATTATTAAATATGCTTTCAATAGAAAAAATAAGAAGAAAAAATAATGTATTAAATTTTATGCAAGATATCACATACTTCATTAAGAGAATTAGCAATAAAATCTGGCTTGAGGTCTTTTATATCCGATAATTTAGTTTTACCTGTTAATATTAAAATTCCTGTTCCACCAATCTTTTGACTTGCAATTACATCATTTTCTAAATCATCACCTATCATTATAAAATCATTATTTAAATTAAAACCAAGTTTTTCTAAAGCGGTATTGAAGTAAATTTTTGATGGCTTGCCAATAACAAAAGCCTCTTTTCCAGATGCAAATTCAATTGCTGTAACAAATGCACCGACATCAAGTATTATTTCATCATCAGGTTTCCAGAATTTATTTTTATGCATAGCAACAATATCAGCGCCATTTAAAACATATCGAAACATTTCATTAAGAGTTTCATAACTCCATTTATTACCGATATCACCGATAACAACAGCTTGAGGATTATTATCATCTAATAACTCGTTGAAGTGCTTAATCAAATTATCCCTGCAATAAACTTTAACTTTAGAATAATTTTTTTTAACAAATTCTAATGTTGCATCAAAAGCTGTAAGAATGGGAATCTCATAAACGATGTTTTTTTTCAAAAGAAATTCACTGACTAACTCGGAAGTTCTTAAAGTTGAATTGCTTAAAATACAAAAAGGAATATTGTTTTTAGATAAGTATTTGAAAAATGAATAAGCCTCTGATGCTAATTCATTTCCAATTTTTATAACGCCATCAAAGTCTATCAATACTGGTTTAATTTTTTTCATAAAAAAAAGCCGAACTAAGTCGGCTTTAAATTAAACTTTAGATTCTTTTAATGCAGGAATTTTTATTTTTATAATTTCATACAGACCAAACAAAATAGTAGAGTAGAATAAATCACCAAGAAGGTTATTATGAAAAAATGGAATTGCTGCGATATAACATTGAATCAATCCATAGAAGTTCTGTGGATAAAAATTGCTTCCTAACCAAACACCAAAATTTGTAATTAAGAAGAAGCTAACAGAAGATAAAGTAGCAGCAAAAAAAAGATTTTTTACTGAAATAATTTTAAGCATAAAAATTCCTATGAAGACTATTAAAGCAAAGCTTAAATATACCAACCAGGCTAAAGGATGAAACCCAATAATTGCATCGGTTAATATCATCGCTACAATTGGAACTATGAAGGCATAAATTTTTTTATTAAAATAAGCTCCAGCAAATAATGCTGTTGCCGCTATCGGTGCAAAATTTGGTGGATGTGGTATCAGTCTAATAAAAGCTGCAACAAAAATCATCAATGAAATTATCCAGAAACTGGGTCTAATCAATTGCTTTTGGTTATCTGTCATTATTATTTCCTTTCTTAAAATAAAACATTTTATTTTATCTATTCAAAGATACATCTATGAAAATATATCGCAAATATATGATTTGTATATCTAACTATCTATCTAATTTATTAAAATATTCAAGTATCTTTTTTTCTTTGTAAAGATTTTTCATTTTAATCAAACATTTTGCACAAAGACAATCATCATAAATTTCTTTAATAAATGTTTTTTCTTCATTTGATAAAATTAAACCATAACATTGACATTGGGTTATATTGCCAGGTTTACACTCAAATTTTTCTCCACATCGTGGACACTCTTTTATTTCATACTTTGAATACAAATTAATAACGGTTGTTATTTGTTTTTGTTAAATAATTCTGATTTTGATAATTCAATAGCCTCAGATAACCCATTTATAAACTTTTTATGATTTATATATTTCATAAAATCATTAAATGATATATTGGAGTCTTTGTATTTAAAGTATCCCTCTCTATAAACAATTCCATTTACTTTAGCTGTTTTAATAATCTCTTTCAGCATAAAACTTTTACCTTAATAAGACCATTTTCTTTATAGAAGAAAAATTTCCTATAGAAATCTTATATAAATAGACTCCACTTGTCAAATTTGTTGCGTCAAAGAGGATCTCGTATTTACCAGCATTTTTATACTCATCTACAAGTGTAATAACTTCATTTCCTAAAATATCGAAAACCTTCAATGTTGTCCAGCCGCTAAAAGGACTCTGCCAACTAATTTTAGTTATTGGATTGAAAGGATTGGGAAAATTCTGATGTAGTTGGAAATCTTTAGCTAACAAATTATCAGAAATCTCTGTAGAAGGAGTTACATACTTGAATAATACTCTTCTTGGTGCAATAGAAGTTTGGTAAGTATTTAATAATACTCCAGTATTTGAATAAATAAAAAGATTACCATTTACAGTAAAGTTTTTCGCATCGAGGACATAATGTCTTGAATTAACATAATCATAAGCATATCCGTAATAAAAATTATTAGGAAATACAGAACTAATTACTATTGTAGCTTGCCTGTTTACTAAATTGAATTTTACAATATCGTTGTTGCTTGAAATAAAATAAATATCATTATTGTTTTTATCTACAAAAATGTCTTTTGAAAATCCAAAGTTAGGAATGTTATAAGAATCAACTATCTGGAGAGTTTGAGGATTAATTTTGAAAATTCTTCCTATATTCTGATTGCCAGGGCAACCAACTAATAAATGATTATCATTAGAAATGGCAAAAGATGAAGGGTCTTTCTTAACAACAATTGTTGCAATTACAGAATCGGCAACTGGGTCTATAACAGAAACGGTGGAATCCTGACTACCACCGAATAAACTATTATTAGCAACAAAAACTCTTCCGCCAAATTCTATAATTTCCTGTGGATAAACACCAACATTTATATTTTTGATAAAAGAAAAATCTGAGAGATTTAATACAGTTACTTTACTTATTGGTCCATTTGTGATATAAATTTTATTATTTGAAATTGCTAAAGAGTAAGGATTAGTACCGACAACTGCAGAATTTAAGACATTTCCTAAAGTATCAAGTCTATAAATTTTTCCACTTGAACCAAAATTCCCTTGCTCGGTCAAATACAAAAAATTATTGTGTAAAATTATCCCATTAGGGTATAAGCCTAGATTTGCTCCTGAAAAAATGTTTGGGTTAAATTGATTAGTGCTTAAATCAAGCATTGATAATGATGATGTATTAGGTGAAAAACCACCCTCAGAAAGAATATAAACCTTACTTAGATGTTGTGAATAAATTGGAATTAAAAAAAAGAAAAAGAAAATCGTTGAAAAAATTTTTTTCATATATCTAACTCCTTAATATTTATTGTTAATGTTAAGTTAAAATTTCTTAAAGGCATTGGATAACCTGATATTATTTGATAATCAGTGTTAGTGATATTGTTTATTTCAAATTTCAATAAATTATTTATGCCAAATAAGGTGGAGGATATTGTTATATTTCCATCAAGCAGATTTATTGGACGTAATAATTTTTTATTTTCAAAATCTGAAAAGCGTTTTCCATAGTAAGTATGAAATAAATTTATACTTATACTTCTAAATTCTATGAAAAGACTTTGTTTAATTGATTCAATTGGAATATAAGGAAAGAATTTATCTTTAGTCGGGTCATTTAGATAATTACTACTTGTTTTTCTTGATTCGACATAATTAAAACTAAAATCGTATTTTAAATTTATATTCTTTATAGAATTTGTTAATGATAATGTTGCTAAATAACTATTGGAAACAGAATTCGAAATGTTCTCAGGTTTCCAGATAAAATTTCTTTGTGGTGTCCAGACAATTTTGTTTTTAGCGGAAATATTAGTATAAGAAAACTCGATAAGAAAATTAAAGTAAAGATATAATTCATACATTAAACTAATTTCTTTATTTATTGAAGTTTCTGGTTTTAGCTCTCGATTACCAGAACCTTTCCAATATAAATCGTTGAAAGTTGGAGTTCTAAAATTTTTACCAATGTTGGACTTTATTCTAAATTCATAATCATCAAAAGGTTTTATGTTTATTCCAGCTTGATGTGTAAAAACATATTTATTTAAATCTGAAAAGTAATCACCTCTTGAAGAAGTGTATAATATAAACTTTTCCGAAAAAGGAATTCTTGAACTAAAATAAATTGACTGTTGATTTCTCTTTGCAAAAGCTTCTAATTCATTACTTTGAATAGAAGCATTTGTGAAACTATAACCTAAAAGATTTTTAGTTTTATAAAAATCAAATACATAATCAGTATTGATTGAATATACTAAATTTTTGTAGTAACTGTTAATTAGCGGTTTAAGTTCATACTTCATTAAATTATTTTGATAGTTAAAACTTAGTTTAAATATAGAATTCTTCGTAAACGAGTGCTCAAAGGATATTAGATTATTCAAGTTTTTTTCATCTTGTGATGATTCAGAGGGGGGTGTGCCTGTTTCTAAACCTGGAATTTGACGAAAATTTTTTGAATAAATGTTCAATATTTTAATTCTGTTTTTTGAATTTATTACAAACTGAGAATTATGTGAAAGTTCTAATAATCTATATGCAGACCTTTGTCTTTGTTTTTTTATCGTACCTTTTCCTGAATCAAAGTAATATTCATAATTTCCATCAGACTGTTCTCGCAAAAAGTTTAATTCCGTTGATAACCCTTCAATATTTGTATTCAGTGAAAGAGAATTTCTATTTGTATTAAATGAACCTAAAGATAAAGAACCTTTAGCCGATAGAATATTATTAGTAGATTTATAATAAGGAGTTCGAGAAATTAGGTTTACTACACCTCCTATGGCATCACTTCCATATATTGAACTTAAACCGTTATTTATTATTTCAATTCGTTCAATGCTCTCTAAAGAAATTGTGGATAAATCTATTGTTGAATTTTGAAATGAATTAATTTTAATCCCATCAATTAATATTAATGTATGTTCTGAGCCTAATCCATTTATAGCAATAGTTTGAAGTGAGGAGGGTAATCCGTAAGATTTTATAAAAACCGAAGGTGAAAATCTAAGCTTATCGTTTAGTCTGGTACCATTGATTTTAGAGATTTCTTTACAATCAATGATATCGATTCTTGTTGATAATTCTTCAGCTTTATTATCAAACTTATTTGCAGTAACTATAACTTGATTAAGCAAATAACTTTTTACAGAGTCGTCTTTAGTTTGTGAAAAAGTGTTTTCACAAATAAAAAACATAGAGAATAAATACATCACAAACACAGAAGTTACTCCCTTGCATTTTGAAACTTAAAGTAACTTCGTGGGATTGTGGAATTAGAAAACGATAATATTCTGGAGGAATATTCGTTAATCTAACCTCACCCGCGAAGGTTGATTAAAAAGATTTTTACAGCAGGTCTCCTGGCTTGTCAATTTACAATTTAATATTTATTGATAATTTATTTCTATATTATACATTAAATTGTAAATTGATTCACAGTTGCGCGACAGCGCCGGATTTTCACCGGACTTCCCTATAATTTCTCTTGTCTCTAAAAATTTAGAGATGAGAACACTGTAAAAATTTTTGAAAGAACTATTTAAATATATTTATTGTTTTTAAAAAAAAAAAATCATACTAAACTAAATTTTAACTATAATTAATTTTTAATAAGTTTGAAATACTAATAATTTATTTTTATATAAATACTGCTCACTTATGAAATTAATTATTCTTTACTCAAATTCTCATCTTTTAATTTGTTCAAACCTAAAAGGAGTTTCAAAATGAGCTGGATTTTTCAGTTCCTTAAATCATCTATTGGTAAAAAATTTGTAATGGCGATTACAGGTAGTTTCTTATTGATTTTTTTAGTTATTCACCTTATTGGAAATTTAACTTTATTTTTCGGTCCAGAGGCATTTAATGGATATGTTTTATCATTAGCGAAAATCAAGCCTATGATTAGGGTCATAGAAATAGTACTCTTGTCAGCATTTATCTTTCATATTTACAATGGAAGCAAATTATGGTGGGAAAATAAAAGAGCCAGGCCAGTTAATTACAAAATAAATGGTTCCGTTGAAAATACTACAATTTTTTCCAGAACAATGTTTGTTTCTGGTTCAATAATTTTCATTTTCCTTGTTTTACATCTTGGTACATTTTTTTGGAGATTTAATGTTCACGACCCTATGAATTACGCAGATAATCATCAATACTATAATATTATTACCCATTTCTTTCAATACTCGTGGTATGTTGGAATATATTTAATTGCTATGGTTTTATTAGGTTTTCATCTTAACCATGGATTTCAAAGCGCATTTCAGACTTTTGGTTTAAACAACAAAAAATATACTCCCTTAATCAAAAGACTTGGAACAATTTATTCTATAATAATGGCTGTAGGTTTTGCTTCAATGCCAATTTACTTTTTCTTGACAGGAGGTTCTAAATGAATAAATTAGATTCAAAAGTTCCAACTGGTAATATTTCAGAAAAATGGACTAATCATAAATTTAACTTAAAGCTTGTTAATCCAGCAAATAAAAGAAAATATACAATAATAGTAGTTGGAACTGGATTAGCTGGAGCTTCCGCATCTGCAACTTTAGGTGAATTAGGTTATAATGTTTTAACTTTTACTTTTCACGATAGTGCAAGGAGAGCACATTCAATTGCAGCACAAGGTGGAATCAATGCTGCAAAGAATTATCAAAATGATGGTGATTCAATTTATAGATTATTTTATGATACCGTTAAAGGTGGTGATTTTAGAGCAAGAGAAGCAAATGTTTATCGTTTAGCTGAAGTAAGTGGAAATATCATTGATCAATGCGTTTCTCAAGGCGTTCCTTTTGCCCGTGAATATGGTGGTTTATTAGATAATCGCTCTTTTGGTGGAGCACAAGTTTCAAGAACTTTTTATGCTCGTGGTCAAACTGGTCAGCAATTATTACTCGGTGCGGTTGCTTCTATGAATCGTCAGATTGATTTAGGAAATGTAAAATTATTTACTCGTCGAGAAATGTTAGATTTAGTAATAGTTGATGGTCAATCTAAAGGAATAATTGTAAGAAATCTTATCACAGGAGAAATTGAAAGGTATTCAGCTCATGGAATTGTTCTGGCTACTGGTGGTTATTCAAATGTTTTTTTCTTATCAACTAATGCAATGAATTGTAATGCTACCGCTATATGGAGAGCACACAAAAGAGGTGCATTTTTTGCAAATCCTTGTTTTACTCAAATACACCCAACTTGTTTACCAATTCACGGGGACTCACAATCTAAATTAACCCTAATGAGTGAATCACTCAGAAATGATGGAAGAGTTTGGGTTTCTAAATTCAAAAATGATATGAGACATCCTAATAATATTCCTGAAGATGAACGTGATTATTATTTAGAAAGAAAATATCCTTCTTATGGTAATTTATCTCCTAGAGATATCTCCTCTCGAGCTGCTAAAGAAGTATGTGATGAAGGTAGGGGTGTTAATGGTGGTGATGCCGTGTATTTAGATTTTAGAGACGCAATAAAAAGATTGGGTAAGAAAGTAATCGAAGAGCGATATGGTAATTTGTTTGAAATTTATCAAACAATTACTGGGGATAATCCTTATGAAGTTCCAATGAAAATTTATCCCGCACCTCATTATACTATGGGTGGCTTATGGGTAGATTATAATTTGATGAGCACTATTCCTGGTCTTTTCGTTATTGGTGAAGCAAATTTTTCTGACCACGGTGCTAATAGATTAGGTGCTTCCGCCCTAATGCAAGGTTTAGCTGATGGTTATTTTATTATTCCTTATACAATTGGTGATTATCTTGCATCATATAAACCCTCTTTAGTTGAAACATCTCATTCTGAATTCGAAAAAGTTGAAAATCAAATTAAAGATTTTGTAAAAAGAATTCTTTCCATAAAAGGAAAGAGAACAGTTGATGATATTCACAAACAATTAGGAAGAGTAATGTGGGATAAAGTTGGTATGTCAAGAAATGAGAAAGGTCTTAAAGAAGCAATTACTCAAATCAGAGAATTAAGAGACGAATTCTGGAGGAATGTTAATGTACCAGGAAATGATAATGATGTGAATCAAACTTTGGAAAGAGCAGGTAGAGTTGCTGATTATTTAGAGTTAGGTGAAATAATGGCAATTGATGCATTGGAAAGAAATGAATCGTGTGGAGGACATTTCAGAGAGGAATTTCAATACGAAGATGGTGAAGCAAAAAGAGACGATGAGAATTACTCTTATGTTTCTGCATGGGAGTTTAAGGATGAATTCAAATGGGAACTTCACAAAGAAAAACTTGTTTTTGAATATGTAAAACCAACCGTTAGGAGTTACAAATAATGACAAACAAAAATTTAAATCTTAAACTAAAAATTTGGAGACAAAAAAATTCTTCTTCAATTGGTGGTTTTGTCGATTATGACGTTTCAGTCTCTCCTGATGCTTCATTTTTAGAAATGTTAGATGAACTTAATAATAAATTAGAATCTCAAGGTTTAGAGCCAATAGTTTTTGAAAGTGATTGCAGGGAAGGTATATGCGGTACTTGTGGTTTAGTTATAAATGGTCAACCGCACGGACCAGTACCGAAAATTGCTACTTGTCAATTGCATATGAGAAACTTTAAAGATGGTGATACAATATGGGTTGAACCATTTCGAGCAAAAGCATTTCCATTAATAAAAGATTTGATGGTTGACAGATCAGCACTCGATAAAATTTTACAATCAGGTGGTTACATATCCTCAAATGTTGGCGGGGCGCCGGACGCAAATGCAATTCCAATACCAAAAGATGTTGCCTCTGAAGCATTCGATGCCGCTGCTTGCATTGGATGCGGTGCCTGTGTTGCTGCTTGTAAAAATGCCTCTGCTATGTTATTTGTTGCTGCCAAAGTTTCTCATTTAGGTCTTTTACCGCAAGGTCAACCAGAAAGATATACTCGAGTTGAACGAATGGTTGCTAAAATGGATGAACTTGGGTTTGGTAGCTGCACTAACACTTATGCTTGTGAAGCTGAATGTCCTAAAGGTATTTCCGTTAAATTTATTGCAAGATTGAATAAAGATTATATTAAAGCTAACTTTAAATCTAAATCGTATGACTTAGTAGAAGAATTTAATGCTTAAAGAAATAGTTTTTAGACTATTAGAATTTAATTTATCGAAAATTATTATCAACGATGATAGAACTAACTATAAAAATATATTAACTTCTAAAATTCATCCAGCAATTCAACATTATATCAAATCAGATTTAAAATTTCTTTTTTACAAAGACAAACTTTATTTAAATCGAAAAAGCGTCTTTAACTATTTATCGAATAAAATAAACTTTTTCTTTGAACAAATATTTGAAGAATTACAAAAAAATACATTTTTAACTACTGAAAATGTCAAAAATTTATTACTACAATCAATATCATTCAATTTAAGCCATTTGATTAAACCAAACTGGTCTTTAAAAAAACTAATCTTTAATGACAAAAAAGATATAAGCTTGAATGATTTTTCATATCTGTTAGAATATGCATATTACTATCCGTATCAAAAAAGAATTTTACTGAAATATTTTAACAAACAGAGTAAGGATATAGTTGAAGTTGAAAAATTTGACAATTTTTTAATTCGATTAGATAAAAAATTATTTCAAGATTATAAAAAAGAATTATTAATTAACTTTTTTAATTCTTTCCTTAATTTTACTGATATTTCAGCTGATGGTAAAATAAATTTTGAAATAATTTTAACATTTTTAAATGACAAAAAATTCAGTGAGGAAAGTGAGTTATTAAAGCAATATTC